>Ga0315537_1000870_pt1 | contig 23984 bp, 22 predicted proteins | sample SalMarSW160270MG_FD_203091 | JGI IMG/M metagenome (GOLD analysis project Ga0315537, IMG submission 203091) | Salt marsh sediment microbial communities from the Plum Island Ecosystem LTER, Massachusetts, United States - Salt Marsh Sediment SW1602-70 ...
TGGGTCGATTCATCCGCCCACGGGTCGGCAATCCAGCTTCTTTTGACCGCCAACCGGCGGGACTTGAGTTTCGTGGACTGTGTGAGTTTTCAGGCCATGCGCAGCCGGGGAATTCGCGAGGTGTTTTGCTTCGATCCTCAATTTGCAGAGCAGGGATTTCACGTTCTTCCGGCGTGACAGGAAAGCATTCAATTTGGAAATAGCTCTCTGGATACACAGCAAGGTATTCGCCAACTTCCGCCTCCGTGAGGCGCACATTCGCCGGCTCGAGCGATCATTCCCGGATTTCAGCTTCATCCACTGCCAGACAAAAGAGCAGTTCCTCGAGGCTCTGCCCCGGGCCGATATCGTCTGTTCGTTCAGCTTCAAGGCGGAGTGGTTCTCAAGCGCCCCCCGGCTCCGGCGCCTCATCTCCCCAACCGCCGGCCGGGACTGGTTTCCGGCGGAGTTGCCCCCGGGGGTTCGGTTCGAATTTTCCACCTTCCACGGGAAGATCATGGCCGAAACCGTGGTCGGCATGATGCTGAGTCATGCCCGCGGTCTACTGCGGGCCCACGGCCTGCAAACGGAGGAGCGCTGGCCGGACCAGACCTTGGAGCCGGCTTTGATGCTTCTCAGAGGATCCCGGGTCACGGTGCTCGGCTTCGGCCATATCGGCGACAACATCGGTCGGCTGCTGAAATGTCTCGGGGCGGTGGTCACAGGAGTGAGGAGAAACCCGGGAGAGCGACCGGATTATTTCGGGGAGGGGGATCGCCTGCTGCCGGTCGAAGGTCTGGACGAGATACTGCTGCAAACCGATCACCTGGTGCTCTGTCTGCCGGCAACGCCGGAGACTACGGGGATCTTAAATGCGCGGCGCCTGGCCCTGCTTCCTGGCAATGCCGGCATCTACAATGTCGGGCGGGGAAACGCGCTGGAGGAGGAAGCTCTGGCGGACTTTCTCAAAAAACGCCCGCTCTGCGAGGCCTACCTGGATGTGTTCCGGGAGGAGCCCCTTGCAGTCGAATCACCCCTTCGCAATCTTCCTAATTGCCTGATTCTGCCGCACATCTCCGCCAATGCCCCGGAGTATCTCGATCTGTTCATTGAAGAGCTCATCGAGCGGCTCGCCTTGCAATGAGCGTAGGGGTGAACCCTGACCCTTGATGAGCTGCACTCCTGGTCCGTGTCTCCCCGGCAGGCCGCTGAGATCCAGCAACAGCTGGCCACCCGGGTTGTCCGACAGTGGAGCGGTACCCCGGTTCATCTTGTGGCCGGAGCAGACTGCGCCTACTCCAAGGATGGTACCCACAGTGCCGCGGCGGTTGTCGTCTGGGACCCGGACACGCACAAAGTAATCGAATCGGGAACAGCATTCTCGGAGATCCGTTTTCCCTACATACCAGGGCTGCTCGCTTTTCGGGAAGCCCCGGCGCTGCTGAAGGCGCTAGAGCGGCTCAACACCCGGCCGCAGCTGCTGATCTGTGACGGCCACGGGATCGCCCATCCCAGGCGCTTCGGTCTGGCCTCCCACGTGGGTATGCTGTCGGGCATTCCTACGATCGGCTGCGCCAAGCGGCGGCTCTGGGGTACCTGCGTCGATCCGGATAGCAGTCGCGGATCCAGCTCGCCCCTGGTCGAGCGCAGTGAGGTCATCGGGATGGTGCTTCGTACAAGGAGCGGAGTGAAGCCCGTATTTGTCAGCGTGGGGCATCTGATCGATCTGCCCCTGGCCGAACGGATCATCCTGTCCTGCACACACCGCTATCGTCTGCCCGAACCGCTGCGGCTGGCTCACCGTTGTGCGGCGGAAGCTTTAGAGCAGGAAGGAGGGGATTCGGATTAACCAGGGCGAACAGCTACTTCAGGTACAGCCGGTTGTCTTCCCCCGATTCGAGATGGGTGCCGAAGCCCCGACTGCATCGATTCAAAGTATCCCGAAGCCAGCGCGCATCCAATCCGGATGCCTGCTGCAGGCGAAGCCGATGTGCGCTCGGCCAAGGCTTTCCATAGTCTCGAGCAAGCCGGAGTATCCCCAATCCAGGGTGTGGTTGTTGGCGAGGGAGCTGAAATCGATCTTGCCTCGGCTCAGGCAGGGGATATTGTTCGGATGCATCCGGTAGTTTATGTCTTTTCCCGGACAGAACTTGTCGCTCGTGGCGACAGCGGTTTCCAGGTTGATGATCCGCAGATCCGGCTGAATCTGATCCCACTCCTCCAGAGCGTCTCCCCAGATGTAGGAGAATGGAACGGGTTTCGGAATCGGCCCGTTGGCCCGCGCGTCAATCCGGACATGCCCTCTGGCGTCCTTCATGAAGGATTCACTATTGTTTCTTTCTTCGTTTTCCTCGTTTCCGCTCACAGTAGGGAAGGCCGTTTTTACTGTAGTGCCTTTGGCGACAGGCATCGCAGATCCCGTGGTTTTCGCATTTTGTCTTGGGACAGGGACAGTCAGGATTGTTCATCTCGACAATTCGCTTTTCGAGAATCGTCGTGTGAAGGGTTCATAGATCCGAAATTCCATGTCACCTTTTATCTGGTTTACTCTCTTGTATAATAGAAGATTATGGGTGCTCTAAGAAACCTGGTATCCCGGGCGATCAAGGAAAAGTATATTGGATCTGCGAACAAAAAGGCCTTTTCGGAGCTGGTGGAGAAATACCAGGACATGGTCTTCGGCCTGGTCTACGCGGTACTCCAGGATCACTTTCTGGCTCAGGATGTGACCCAGGAGGCGTTCATCATCGCCTACAACAAGCTGGAGACGTTGATCGCCCCGGAAGCCTTTCCCTATTGGCTGCAGCGCATCGCCAGGAGGGAGAGCATCAACGCCTTGAAAAAGCGGAAGTCCGTCGCGCTTCCGCGGGAGTTGGATAATAGATCGGATGATAGATCAGGGGCAAGGGAATCCCTGCCGGAAGAGATATTCGAAAGGGAAGAGGCGAAAAAAAAGATCCGGGCGGCCTTGAACAATTTGCCCGAAGGCCAACGCATACCGGTCGTTCTATACCATATAAACGGTTATTCTCAAGGGGAGATCGCCGACTTCCTGGAGCTCAAAGTCAACACCGTGAAGAAACGAATCCAGCGGGGGAGAGAAAGCATGCAGAAAGACCTGATGGGCATGTTCGAGAATGACCTGAAGTGTATCCGGCCCTCCAAAGACGACAGGCTTCTCAAAACAATCAATCTATACCTGACCTTTGACGCAGCGGCTAAAAACGGGCAACTCGATCTGCTGGAGCAGATGCTCGTGGACGGTGTTGAGATTGACGCGAAGGATGCGGGGGGACGGACCTTGCTGCACTGGGCTGTGGAAAATGACCACGTGGACGCGGTGCGACTCCTGCTGAAGTACGGGGCGGACAGAAACATCAACGATCGATCGCGGAAAACGGCGTATCAGCTGGCCAAAAAACGCGGGAATCCGGCGGTGCTGCGCCTGTTCGAATCTGAAGATACAGAGAGGCAAAAGCGGCCGGATGAGTAACAACAAAACAGCAGGTGAAACTTCCCTGGATCTATCCTTCAGTCTGCTTTGGCCCGAAGGGCGAAGGATGAAGGGGGCGCCGATTCACTCGCAGAGTGCCGTGGACCTGGGTCTGGAGAAATTGATCGAGTTCATGGCCTTCGATTCCAAACACGTTGAAGCTCTGGGCGTGATCCTCGAGTCTTTGTGCCAGGATGAACAGACGATCAATTACCGGCTGGATATCATCGACGAGCTGGTGCGGTTTCCCCTGCTCGTGCGCTGCATCGAGAGCCTGCTCCCGGTGCTGCGGGATCTGAAATACTATGAAACATTCCTGGCGTTGGAGTGGAAAACCTCGTTGCAGGAGGCGATCTGGCGCCTGCGGGAATTGGAACATTACGTCGAGTGCGTCCAGAAACTGGCTGAGGCCTTCGAGGGGATCCGGAGCGAGCTTCGTTCCCGGGCGCTGCAGCAACTGGCCGCTCTGGTGCTGAAGGTGCAGGGGGAAACGGTGTTTCAGAAGCTGATCGTCACCCTGCCGGATCTGCTTTCCAGGATTCGCAGCCTGAAGAGCCTCACCATCGGTGTCAATCTGGATGCTGGAATGATGCCCTGTGAAGCCACCCTCATTTCCGTAAACGACGACAGATACCGGGAAAGCCCCTTTTTCAAATCCCTCTTCGGAGAAGACAGGTGGCAGGGTATCGGACCTCTTCACCGCGCCCCGGAGGGATCGGCTTATGCCGGTCCCCTGATGATCCCGCTGTTCCAGGATATCGCCAAGATCATGGAGAAAACCACCCAACCCCTGGCCAGGGCGCTAAAGGAGTTCGTGAGCATCAACAGTCGGGTGCTCACCCATCTGCACGGAGATTTCCTGTTCTACCTTGGGGCTCTCAAGCTGATCGACACGATGAAGCGTTGCGGACTGCCCATGGCCCGCCCGAGGGTGCTGGATCAGGAGTTGCGGCGCTTTGACGCCAAGGACATCTACAATGTCGATCTCGCCCTCCACCTCCTGGAACAAAACGCCGGCAAGCCGGAAGACATTTCCGGGGGGATCGTAACCAACGACTTTGCTCAAGGCGAGGAGGGGAGGATTGTAGTCATCACCGGACCGAATCGGGGCGGAAAGACCACCCTCCTCCAGGCGATCGGTCTGGCCCAGATCATGATGCAGGTCGGGTTGTACGTGCCTGCCCGGGAAGCGGCCATGAGCATCTGCGATGGGATCCTGACCCATTATCCGGCGCTTGAAGAACCGGAAAAGGGAACGGGCCGTTTTGGAGAGGAAGCCCAGCGCATCGGTTCCCTGTTCGACTCAGCAACCCGCCACAGCCTCATCCTGTTAAACGAATCCCTGTCCAGCACCAGCGGAGGGGAGAGCCTGTATCTGGCTCAGGATATCGTCAGGGTCATGAAGATGCTGGGCTCGCGGGCGGTCTATGCCACCCATCTACACGGATTGGCTGCCTCGGCGGCGGAGCTGAATCGGGACACCCCGGGGGACAGTCGGGTGTTGAGCATGGTGGCGCTGATCGAAGCGGATCCCGGCACGGGGGAGCCGGAAGCGAACGGGGGTGAAGAATCCCTGAGGATCAAACCGACCTTCAAGATCGTGCCCGGACCTCCGGAGGGTCGCAGCTACGCGATCGATCTGGCCTGTCGCTACGGGATCAGCAGGGAACAGCTGATCGCAACGCTGGAGCAGCGGGGAGCACTGGCCGCCACACGCTGATGAAGAGCCCGGATCAGGTCGAGCCGGCTGTCGACAGGAAGCGGTGGGCCGCCACCACGTACACCCGGGCTGCCTCCACCAGCTCTCCGATCTCGATGTACTCGTCTTTCTGGTGGGGGATGTGGCGCGGCCCGGGTCCGTTGACCAGGCAGGGGATTGCCTTCCAGGCGTTGAGAAAGGTTCCGTCGGTGGCTCCTGGAACTCCGTTATACACCGGCTCTTTGCCCGTAACGTCCCTGTAGGCTGAAGCCGAGCAGGTGACCACCGGTTCATCCTTTTCGATGGCCACTACGGGGCGGTCCTCGATAAACTCGATTTCTCCGTTGTAGTCCTTGTCCTGCTCGCCAAGTTCCTCCAGGATCTTGCGGAGCTGCTTCCGAAGCTGTTCGTGATCCTGGGCGGGGATTGTGCGGATGTCCACGTAGCCGATCGCCTCGGCTGGCATGACGTTGAGCTGGGCCGGCTCTCCTGCGGGCGGGGCCTGGATCACGGTGAAGGTGATCGAGGGCCAGCCCAGGTAGGGGTCTTCCCCGCAGCGACTCTTCTCCGCGCTCTCCAGCTCCTCGAAGGCCAGGACGGTTCTGGCCAGACGGGTATTGGGATTGATGCCGGTCAAGGGCATGCAGCCGTGGGCCATCTTGCCGTGGATGTGCACGATCGCCCGCATTGCTCCCTTCATGCTGATGCAAAGCTGGTTCTCCTCCGGTTCGGGGACCAACGCCGCGGTCACATCATCGGCGTGGCCCTTGCGGATGAAGTCCTTGATGCCGATCATCATCCCCTCCTCATCGCAGACCAATCCCAAACGGATCTTTCCGGTAAAGGGCACTCCGGATGTGTGAAAGGCCTTGGCAGTTAAAAGGGCTACCGCCACGCCCCCCTTCATGTCGCAGGCACCCCGTCCGTAGATGCGGTTGTCGGCGATCTCCGCTGCGAAGGGGTCGTGATCCCAGCTGGCCCGGTCTCCCTCGCTGACAACGTCGGTGTGTCCTTCCAGCATGAGCACCGCTCCGGGGCGGCCCGAGTCAACGGTGGCGATGATATTCTGCCGTCCCGCTTCAACCTCCTCCACCAGCGGCTCGATCCCGAGCTCCCGGCGGATCCAGGCGGCGATGAAGTCCACAGCCTTGCTCTCCGTGTTTCCCGTCTCCGGGCGGATCACCGAGTCGATGCGGACCAGATCCCGGGTCAGCTCGACCAGCTCATCCGGATCGATACAGTTGACGAGGGTTTGTTCTTGATCTGATATCATGTGTGCTCCCTCTACTAGCGGTTAACCCGCTCCAGGTAGGCCTTGGTGAATACCGAATCGGGTAGCGAGGCCACCGAGGCGTCCTTGATCGTGACCTGGGTCTTTTCCCCCTCTTTGAGCTCATCGACGAAGAGCATCCTGGAGGGGAGGAAGCGCTCCTCCACCCTCATGTACTTGGGGTAGTAGGCCGTGCGCATCAAACGGTCCGAGAGGCTGTAGTCCTCTAACTTCAGAACCAGAGGCTGGTCCTTGTAGATCCACAGTTTCATGCGCGGGTAGGGGACCTCGTCGTTGTTGGCTACAAGGTTGACCACGTACACGGGATACTTCCCCAGGGTTTCTTCGCCGTAGCTCTCCACCTCGTAATCTTCGGCCAGGGAAGAGCGGCGAAAGTCGCTGTTCTTGGTTTCCGAATCCTCGAGATTTTCCTTCAGGGAGGAGTGGCTGAACTTGCGGCTCTCCGGATCGTAGAACCAGAGATTGTCCTCCAGCTGTAGGTAGCCCTGACCCTTCTGGATCTCAGGTTCCAGGAACAGCAGAAGGAACTGGTCCGCGCGATCCCGGCGGAACATGCGGATGGTAAACACGCTGGTCTCCTCCCCAGGTTTTTCGCTCACCATGGTGTAGGTCGCGGAGAAGTCGGTGTTTTCGAAGTTCGACATCTCATCCACGGTACGAAGGATCGCTTTCAGATCCGGCTCGGCCGCCCAGGAGCCGAGCAGGGGGATAAGGAAGAGCAGGATTGAGAAACATATCGCTCCGGTCTTTTTCACGCTGGTGCCTCCAAGTTCGAATGATCGCGCTGCAAAGTGCCCAGGGATGTCGCTGGCCACAGTTCCAGCTATCAGGGCCATCTAGCCCCGGGATGCCGCCCGCCGGAGAGCTGCAGCTCAGTAGGTCTTGCCCAAGGCGTGGGCCGGGTCCATCTTGGCGGCCCGGCCGGCCGGAAGCAGGGCGGCCAGCAGCGTCAAAACACCGACGATCAGGATATCGCCCGCGATCTGGACGGGCATCACTTTGAACAGCAGGTGTCCTTCTCTCAAGATAATAAAGAATTGGTTGTCCGTCCCGAAGTTTATCAGGGACAGTACGAGGGCGACGAGGAAGGCCGCAAACAGTCCGACCACCGCTCCGCCCAGGGACAGCAGCAGCGCCTCCAGCAGGAACAGGGCCCGCACACCTCCGCGCTGCAGGCCCAGGGAACGCATTGTGCCGATCTCCCGGGTGCGTTCGTGTATCACCATACGGAAGGTGTTGGTGACCCCGACCATGATGATGAGAAAGAGGATCAGCACAACGACCAATCCCACCGTGTTCAGCGTGGAGGCAACCTGGTTTAGAGGCTCGAGAAAGTCGCCAATGGTAAACAGCTGGTAGCGGGTGCCCTCCCACTGCTCCTCCAGAAGCTGATTGCGCTGTTCCTGGAAACCCCGGGGGCCGCTGAAGCGGGGCACCAGAGAAACCCGATCCTCCAGGGCACCGGTCAACACTTGAGCCGCTCGTTCCATCATCCGCATATCCTCGAGAAAGAGCCCCAGGCTGATGTACTCCTCTTCGGCGATGTTCAGCAGCTGATTCACGTGGCTGCGATGGGCGTAGGCGCTCACCGCGCTGAAGAATCCTGTATCCATGCTGGTGGCTGCCAGGATGAACTCGCCCACGTTCTGCTGCCCGGTCACGGTCTGCAGTTGTACCAGCAGGGTATCGCCGATCTCCACGTTGAGCCGCTTGGCCATTTTTTCGTTGAGGATGAGGGCACGCGGGTCGGACAGGACCCGCTCCATCGAACCTTCCCGGAGGATCAGCCGATCGGAGAGAAAACGCTCCTCCTGCCAGTTCACTCCCACCACCTCCTGGCGGATGCTTTCCCCTTCGAAAATCAGGGTACCGTCCAGGCTGGAGCGGCGGGACAGATACTGGATAGGAAGGTTTTCCAGGGATTCGATTGTCTGGATCAGGACCTTGTCGTCCCGGATCACCGTGATCAGGCGTCCGGAAGGACTCTTCTCATATCCGTAGAGAAACACATGACCGGCGAAAAAATAGCTGAAGTTTTCCTGGACGTTTTCCACGAAGCCGGCTGTAAAGGAGTTCACCAGCGTGATGATCAGAATCCCGAAGGCGATGGCTCCTCCCAGGAGGAAACTTCTTTTCTTCTGACGGCTGAGGTTGCGAAAGGCGATGCGCAGGCTGTTCATCTCGACTTCCTACTACTCCGCCTGAATAGCCTGAACCGGCTGGATCTTCAGGGCTACGCTTACCGGGTAGACACTGGCCACGATCCCGATGGCTACGATGATCCCCAAGGCGTACAGCAAGGATGACAGAGGCAGGGCCGGATGCAGGACCTCGCCTCCGAAGAGGATCTGGAAGAACTGGTTGGGAGCCGCCACCCCTGTCAGATTGAGGATGCCGATCACGATCGCCCCTGCAGCCACGCCGATCGATCCGAAGACCACCGAGATGCTCAAGGTCTCGAACACGAACATCCTGCGTACTGTTCGTTTCTGCGCTCCCAGGGCGCGCATTGTCCCGATCTCTCCTATGCGCTCGACCACCGAGATCACCAGGGTGTTCATGATGATGATGATCGCCACCACGGCGATGATAAGGATCAGGACGTTGAAAACGATCTGGAGGGTGTCGGCCAGGGAACCGAAGCCTCCGGAGGCGGCTTTCCAGTCGACCGCCTGAGCTTCCAGACCTTCGGCAGCGAACCAGCCGTTCAGTTTGGCGATCACCGACTGCACCTGGCTCTCATCCTTGAGCTTGAGGAGGATGAAATGCCAGGCTCCCCTGTCGATCTGGGCGGCGTAACTTCCCGGCTGGCGGTTCCCCAGGATTTCCAGGAGGCTCTCTTCTGAGAAATCCCGGCTCTCTGATTCCGTGGTTGCCACCAGGGAATCCTCGAACAGGGCCGACTCCGGATCTTCGACGTCCAGAAACCGGGTCTCCTCCGGCTTCAGGTTTGTTTGGCCGGCAGAGGCTACCACCATCCCCAGCAGGGCGCGCAGGGACTGCACATCGATGAAGTTGATCTGATTCAGGCCCTCCACATCCTGCTGGAAGCGAAAGATACCCCGGATGGGAAGCTCTCGGATGCGGAAGCCCATCGGCCCGACGCCGCTCACCAGGACCGGGTCTCCCGGAGAGAGGCTGATGCCGATATCCTCCTCTATCTCCTCTACTTTGGATTCGTTGAGCAGGATCCCCTCCTCTCCAGACTCGAGGTACCTTCCGGCGGTCACGGTGATGCTGTCCGGGAACATCGAACGATAACTGTCCGGCTCGATCCCGAAGAGAATGCCGAACTGATTGCCCTTCTCTTCGAAGCTGAACAAGCCGTACCCGCTGACCTGGGACACCGCGTTCCGGACCTCGGGCAGTGAGGTTGCCTGCTTGTACACCCGTTCATACTGGGGGATGCGGGGGATCTCGTAATTGCCGGTCTGCGGGCCCTGGGCTCCGAATAATGACAGGGCACCCTCGGTCTTGGCGCTGATCATCACGTGTCCCGTGTAGTTGTCGATGAACGAGCGCCTTACCCCCCTGGCCGCAGTCTCCATGAGGGAGTTTCCCAGGAGCATGATCATTATTCCGAGGGCGATGATGATGCCGATGATCAGGGTTTTGGATTTGTGTTCCCGGAGGTTGCGGATGGCGATTTTAACGAGAACCGGCATTGCGCTGCCTCCGCTGCTCTTCCACCACCAGGCCGTCGTGCAGGTGAATCACGTGGTCGGCGATGGAAACGATCGCCGGATCGTGGGTGGAGAAGATGAAGGTCGTGGACTGCTCCCGGTTGAGCTTCTTCATCAGCTCGATGATCCCCTCGCCGGTTTTTGAATCCAGATTCGCCGTGGGCTCGTCGGCCAGAACGATCTCGGGTTTGGTCGCCAGAGCACGGGCTATGGCCACGCGCTGGCGCTGACCGCCGGACAGCTCGTTGGGGCGCTGGATGCGTTGTTCGGCCAGGCCCACCTCATCGATCAGGTAGTCGATCCACTCACGCTTTTCCTTTTTGTCCATTCGGTCCTTGCCGAGGAGCAGGGGAAACTCGATGTTTTCGTAGACGTTGAGGACCGGAATCAGATTGAAGGATTGAAAGATGAAGCCGAGGAACTCGTGGCGCAGGGAAGTGAGCTCCTTGTCCTTCATCTCCGCGGTACAACGTCCGCTGATCTCCACGGTCCCTTCGGTGGGTTTGTCGATGCAGCCGATCATATTGAGGATCGTGGTTTTGCCGGAGCCGGATGGACCGGCGATGGAGATGAAATCCCCCTTTTCGATGCACAGATCGATCCCTTTGATCGCCTCTACCGACACCTTACCCAGGGGATAGACCTTCTTAACCTCGTTCAACTTCACGATATCCACGATTTTGTTCTCCTCGTTATAACGGACCGATCGGCATTCGAGAACCACGTTTTGCGATGTTCTCGATATACCTCAAAAGATCGCAATCTTCGATCATTATTGCAAGGACGATTGCGATGTTCTCGTTGCACTCGAAATACAAAGATGGGGTGGGATTATTCAAATCATTTTCTCTTTTTCTTTTTCCGGGGAACCGGGGCCTACGTTTACGTAATTTATGGCTGCCCCAATTTCAATTTCGTTATTGAATTGTGTTTTTTTTGCAAGCCATTTGAACGTGATGTTTCTATCTTTCTATAATGTATGAAAATATGGCACACGGATTACGAGCGGCTCTTTGGTACGGCGATTGCATTATTGTGGGTATAAATCGCGTCTTTAGGAGGACGACTATGCCCTATAAATTGAAAAATGGAATCTATGCGGTTCGCTGTCGCTATCCCCACTGTCCGTTTAACTCTCAGTTCGAGATCAAGCAGAACATCATGGGGATGACCGAACAGGATGTGGAGATCGAATCCAAGCGTATCGCCCGGGACATGGCCCTGATCAAACACGATGCCATGCACGCCACCCGACACACTCTGCGGAATCCGGAAATCCGTAAAGTCTCCGGCTCCTACGAACTGATCGGACCGGCTCCCCGGAATGGCGCCGAGGGAGGCTACGCTGCTCCGACCCGTGCAGATGTGTACTACAAGGAATACGGACGAGGCGAAGTGATCCTTAAGAAGGGGGATGACGCGACCTCGGTATGCGAGGTGGTGCGGGGATCCGCCTATCCGGAGCGCAATCGCACCCATCGCTACCGTCAGGGGGATTGTTTCGGGGCGGCGGCTCTGATGATGAAGCATCGCCGAACCTGTGACGTGGTTGCCGGAAGTGACGGAACCAAGGTGGCCTTCTACAATCTGATCGAGCTGAGCAAGAGGAATCCCAAGAAGGCCCGGGAGCTTTTCGGTGCGGTGATGGAGGATACCTTCAAGGTAATTCAGGGACTTGAGAGATCCATCGATCGCACCCAGCAAGATATCGAGCGTGAGGTGGTCCGGGGCTAAAGACGGTCAGGACCGGGTGCGGTTTGACACCGGCCTGGTTAGGACTTGGCCGCATCGCCGATCCCGGGCAATCCTTTCGATTTCCAGAGCTTTCTCAGGACTGAGATGATCTTGGGATCTGCGGTGCGGTCGTTCTGGAGCTTGGAGATCGCCTCTTCTGGTTTAGAAGCAGCAGCGAAAACCGCCGCCACGTCGATGATCCGTTGGACCACGGCTCCGGGTTTAGGTGACAGGGGTTCGGGAAAACTTTCGATTCCCAGACCTGTGGCCAGGGAGTTGATCTCCAGGGTGAACATCTGTTCTTCAGAGAGCTCCATCTTCTGACCGATAGCTGCGGCCACATCACGGATCTTTCGGCTTTTCTTGGCGACCCCGGACTTCCCCGTTTCCACCGCCTGTATGATCGTCGTGATGGTGTCGAGGTAGGACCGATACAGCTGACGGTTTCGGCGGTGGAGCAGAGAGATGAGCAGGGCGCCGGTCTCCCGCAGGCGGGAGCTGAGCTCCCGGATAATGTGGTAGGCGATCACGGGGGCCTTGTACAGAAGGGTTTCGAAGTTCGGGCGGGTAATCTCCAGGACCGTGGTCGGCTCTACGGCCCGAGCCGTCGCCGAACGCGGACCCTCGTCCAACAGCGCCATCTCCCCGAAGAAATCCCCGTCGCTGTGCACGGCCAGTACGAACTGTTCACCATCTTCGAACTGTTTGGTGATTTCGATCTTGCCGCGATAGATGATGAAGAAGCGCTCCGCCGAGGTCCGTTCTTCGATAATCGCCTCGCCCTTGGCGTAGGTCTTCTCTTCGGTGATCTCGGCGATCTGCTGGAGATCGTGGTCGCTCATGTCCGAGAAGAAGGAGATGCTCTTCAGTTTTTCAATAATCGAGTCCTTCATGCTTACAAGTAAGTATACGTCTGCAGAGAAGCGAGCTTCAAGGAGGAAATCGTTCATCTTGAACTTCTTCCGTATGAGGATATGATAGGTACTGTGAGCAATCTCCTTATTGTCGACACCGATCCTTATCTCTGTGCGGACGTGGGCAATTTCTTTCACAGTATCGGTGATTCCGTGCATCAGGCCTCCGACTACGCCGGTGCGCTGTCGCAGCTTGAGAAACACGAGTTCGACGTGGCCATCATCCAGGTGAACATTCCCGGCGGAAATGTTCACGACCTGCTGAAACGAATCAAAAAGAAGAATCCGGGTACGGCGGTGATCGTGGATGCGGAGCTGGAGTCGATCCAGGAGGGCGTGCAGGCGATCCAGGAAGGAGCCTTCAGCATCCTCCAGAAACCCTTCAGCATTCCGGAGCTCAACTTCCAGATCAAACGGGCTTTGGACCAGCAGGTGCAGCGAAGCGAGCCGGAGACGCCGGCCGATCGCTTTCGAAACGTCTATCAGCCCTACAACTTCATCGGTGAGAGTGAGGAGATCAAGAAGATCTTCCGGATCGTAAACCGGGTGGCCGCCACCGATTCCAGCGTGATCATCCTCGGGGAAACAGGAACCGGCAAGGAGCTGGTGGCCGGGGCTATACACTACAACAGCACCCGTTCCGACGGGCCCTTCGTGCGGGTCAACTGCGCCGCTCTGCCGGAGCAGCTGTTGGAGGCTGAGCTGTTCGGCCACGAGCGGGGGGCCTTTACCGGAGCCGACCGTCAGCGCATCGGCCGTTTCGAGCATGCCAACGGCGGAACGATCTTTCTCGATGAGATCGCCGACATGAGCCTTTACACCCAGGCCAAGGTCCTGCGGGTGATCCAGGAGAAGGAGTTCGAACGCCTGGGCAGCAATGAATCGGTCAAGACGAATGTGCGCATCATCTCTGCCACCAACAGGGACCTGATGCAGCGGATGCAGCAGAGCCTGTTCCGCGAAGACCTCTACTACCGGCTGAACGTCGTAGCCATCCACCTGCCTCCGCTGCGGGAGCGAAACGGTGACATCGCCCTGCTCATCCACTTCTTCCTCAAGAAGTTCGCCGGTCAAATGAACAAGAGAATCCGAGGCATCGAGCCGGCGGCTATGCGGATGCTGACCCGCTATCACTGGCCGGGAAATATCCGGGAGCTGGAAAACGCCATGGAGCGCGCGGTTCTGCTGGCCGAGGCGGAGATGATCACCACGGAAGACCTCAACCTCTTCTTTGCCCAGGATTCCACCCCCGGAGCCGAAGAAACCGTCAAACTCCCCGGTGCGGGGATTCGTTTGGAGGATGCCGAGCGGGACCTGATCCTTCAGGCACTGCAGCGCTGCAGCTGGGTGCAGAAAGACGCCGCGGAACTGCTGGGTATTTCAAGCCGTGCTTTGAACTACAAGATCAAGCGTTTTGGAATCACCCATTCCGGTTGGAAACAAAATCGGTGAGAGTTCCCATCCCCTTCGGTCCGGAGACGCTGCAGCTCTCGATCTGCGACAAACAGATGGGGCAGCTGCTCCGTCCTCGATCCCTGCCTGCTGTTGCGGACGTGGGAGAAGCCTTGCAGGAAGAGCTCTGCAGCGAGTATTGCGAATCCCTCCTTACCAGGATCGAAAAGCGGGTCCGGCAGCCGAACAGTGTCAAAGTGGCGATTGCCGTCAATGACTACACACGTCCGACCCCGCTTCGCTCGGTGCTCCCTCCGCTGCTCGATGTCCTGAACGCCCGCGGCGTGGATGATTCCCGGATTCGGATCGTGGTGGCTTTGGGAACCCACCGGCCGATGAGCCGGGAGGAGTTCCAGCGACAGGCGGGAGAACAGGTGCTGAGGCGGGTGGGATTCATCAATCCCGACATCGATGATCCGGCCCGTTTATGTTTCTTCGGGACCTCCGCCTCCGGCGTAGAGGTCTGGGTGAACCGGGAATATGCGGAGGCGGACTTCAAGATCGCCGTGGGTACGATTTTCCCCCATGGAGCCGTGGGATTTTCCGGCGGAGCCAAACTGATCTATCCCGGGATCTCCGGGCGAAAGACAGTGGAGAGCTTCCACGTGGCTGCCAACTCGGATTCGGAAAACCGGACGGGCCGGCTCGATTCCCCGATCCGGGCCGAGATAGAGAAGCTCGTCGATCTCGTCGGGCTGGATCTGATGATCAACCTGGTGGTTGATTCCCGGGGGGAGGTGTGCGGGCTGACAGCGGGCCACTACGTCGATTCCCACCGGCGGGCAGTACCCCTGGCCCGGGGCTTGTACGGCCTGCCCATCCCCCGCGCAAGCGGAGTGCTGGTTGCAGGTTCGGCTCCTGCCGATCTGGATTTCTGGCAGGCGGCCAAGGCAATCTTCAACTGTCAGGCGGCGGTGGAGGATGGGGGCTGGCTGGTTCTGGTAACACCCTGCCCGGAGGGCATCCCGGCGGAGCACAAAGCCTTCGACAGGTGCATTGGCCTGCCGCCGGAACAGATCGAGGACTTGCTGGCCCGGCCTGCGGGGCGGGCAGGGGGAAGGGGTTCGCCCGCCGGAACAGAGGAGGCACGAGACGTCGCTGCGGACCCGGACATGGATCGGGTAACCCTGGCACCGGCCCTGGCTCTGTCCCGCTTTCGCCGGCGCATACGCATCGCCGTGGTTTCTCCGGGTCTAATGGCAACCCAGGTACGGCGGATGGGATTCAGCTGTTTCGCTACGGTGGAGGAAGCGCTGGCGAGCATCCTGAGGGATCTCCCGGAGGCAAAACGGCGAGTCGATGTGGTGACCCACGGGGGCTCGACCTTTCCCTACCTATCGCAATCTTCGATACCAATAGAAAAGAAGATTGCGATGTCCTCTACCAGCCGAAATTTTCATCTGTCATCGTAATCGAGGCGGGAGCAGGGGAAGAAGTGACTACTGAGTCGCGGAGGAGCAGTCGATGAGCCGCATAGGAGTCGGCCTAGTTGGAGCCGGCAAGGCGGGAAGCAATTTCGCGCAAGCGCTGCAGGGACTGAGCGAGCAGGCGCGGATTATCGGATTGTGTACGGCCCACGGTGAAACGGCTCGGGAAGCGGCCCGCCGCTTCCAAGCGCAGGTGGGAACGGACGATCTTTCGCAGTTGATCGAAAGAGCGGATGTCGAGGCTGTGATCGTGGCCAGTCCGGACCGCTATCACTGCGAGCAGGTGATCGCCGCCGCAGGGGCGGGAAAGCACGTGCTGTGTGAGAAGCCGATGTGCCGGAATGTGGAGGAGGCCGAGCGAATGATCGCCGCCTGCCGGGACAGCGGCGTAATCCTGATGATCGGCTTTACCGATCGCTTCAACCAGCCCTGCCTGGAGGCCAAGCGCAGAATAGAAGCCGGAGAGATCGGCGTGCCCCGGATGATCCTGGCGCGGCGCTGCCATCCCCGCTCCGTGGTCCGCGGCCGACGGTGGCTGAACGATGGGGAAACCGGGGGCGTTTTGAACTACGCCGGCACCCACAACATCGACCTGATCTGCTGGTATATGGGGGGAGCGCCGGAGCGGGTCCACGCGGAGATGGGGCAGCTGATCCTGGAGGGACAGAATTTCACTGACTGCGCGGTGATGACCTTTAGGTTCCCGGACGGCGGTATCGCCGCGCTCTACGAGACCTTCGCCTACCCGGAGAACTATCCCCACGGGGTGGACCGCAGCGTCGAAATCCTGGGGGACAAAGGGGTGATCAAGATTGATCTGATGTCCCAGCCCCTGATGATCCACACCGCCGGTGGGTATTCTTTGGCCGATTCGCTGACCTGGCCTGAAGATTCCCGCGGCCTGGACGGCGCGCTGCGGGCCGAGGTCGAGCATTTCCTGGACTGCATCCGTGATGGAAAAAGGCCAATGACCGGAGGGGAGGAGGGGAAACTCGCCATCCGCATCGCCTCTGCCGCCCGCCGGGCCAGTGAGAGCGGCCACAGCGTCGTGCTTTGACCGACCCGATGGCAGCGGATCTGGCCACACTGCGGCAGTGGCTTAAGCAGCGGGTCAATACAACCGAGTTTCGGGAGTTCGTGGCCGAGACTCTGCTGGAGATGTGCCGCATCGACACCATCCCCACCCGAAATCTTACAGACACGGCGCGTCGCGAGGGACAGCTTCTCAGCCTGATCGAGGAGTCGATCACCCGTCATGGCCTTTCAGGACGCCTCGAGCGCAGACCGATTTCCCACGGCATCGCCGCTCATCCCTTCTACACCTTTCCACACTACGCAGGCAGAGCGGACGCCTACTCCGGGCGCTGGAACCTCCTCTATCTCCGGGACGCTCCTCCTGCTTCTGGAACCGATCGCAGGACGGCAAACAGCAGGGCAGCCACGGGCTCAACAGCCCCCGACGGGATAGCCTCCGGCGGAATAGGCGTGAACGCCCATATCGACACGGTGGCGCCGTACTTTGCTCCCCGCCGCGAAGGTGAGCTGGTGATTGGCCGAGGGGCCTGTGACGACAAGGGCGGCTGTGCGGTCATGGTTGCCTCCCTACGGCTGCTTCGGGAGCTCGAGCAGCGTTTCGGTATATGCCCGGCTTCGGATCTGACCTTCATGTTTGTGATCGAGGAGGAGATGGGGGGGAACGGTTCCCTGACCCTGGCCATGGATGAGCGGTTGAGCGCGCGGTACGGGACCGTGGTCGTGCTGGAGTGCTGCGACGGCCAGGTGCATCCCGGGGGCAGAGGCGCGCTCTGGTATCGGGTGGAGATCCCCGTATTCGCGGAAAACCCGCCGGAGTCCTTGAGTGGATACAACCCCCTGCTTCTTGCTCTGGAGATCATCCGCGGTATGGACCGGGAGGGAGCCGCGATCCGGGCTGAGAGCGATCATCCCCTGTTTGTTCAAACGGCTGTCCAGACCAGTCCCGGTATACTCGGGCCGTACGGGGAGCATCCGGCCAGGATCTGCGCCTCCGTGGTCTTCGAGCTCAGCGCGGAAAACGCCGAGTCCGGGTTGGATCAGCTGGACTCCCGATTGAAGGGCGGGCTGCAGGACTACATCCGCCGCTACGGGGACAAGAGCATTGGCGAGCAGTCCGGTGCCGGCTTGCGGCGGCACTATGATCTGCTGTCGACAGCAGCGGGCAATGTCGAGCTTCACGTACATGGGCTGTCCGGACATATGGGTGCGCTGTATGAAAACGACAACGCCCTGATCAAGGCGGCCTACCTGCTGCAAGTCCTGAAGTTCACATCAAAGACAGGTGGAGAAGGATGGAGAATCCGCCTGCTAGATCAACCGTCTGAATCACCCCTGTTGCTGGAGGGCGGGCAGGGTTTTGTGCCGACCCACTCGATGGATCAGATTAAATCCCGGTTGAGCACCGCGGTGCAGCGGGCTTACCGCCGTTACGCCAGGACTACCTGGAGGCGGATACCTTACTTCCGGGATACCACACCCCGGGTGAGCTTTGCCAAGCTCCACAATGAAGCCTACCAGAGCGATCCCGCCTCCCCCTCCGTTGCCCAAGCCCTTTTGGCGGCCGAGGACGCGGGGATCGAAGTCCATCGCCCCGTTCTGGGGTGGGAGGTATCCAGCGATGCCCGGATCTTCGCCCATCTGCGACCCGGTCTCCCCGTGTTCACAACCGGTCCGGGTAGGTTGGCCCTGGCCCACTCCGATCAGGAGCAGATCACGATCGACGAGCTCTGCGCCGGAACCCTGATGCTAACCCTGTTCGTGCTCAGACACGGCGGATTCCTCGCCCCCGACGGCTGAACCTGGATCGCCTGCCTCCTGAAGCCCCTACAGGTCCAGACCGTAGGAGAAGGCGATCCTGTAGAAATCCCAGTAGGTCCCTTCGGCCTGGCGATTCTCGAAGTAAGGTTCGAAGATACTTGGATCTCCATACAAGCGCTCCCGGCGAAACTGGAGCAGAACGGCCAGGGAGCTGGACTCCAACAGGGTGAAGTTGAACACAGGTCCCAGCGTAATCAGGACGTGATCCGATCCCCAGCCGTTTGAGTCCATGGGAGACAGTTCTTTGATGTAGCCCAGGTTCTGCTCGGTTTCCACCAGAACCCCTACAGTGTTCAGCGCCAGCGGCATCTGGTAGCCGAGGAAATAGGTGCCGTAGAACATGAAGCCATTGAAGTTCTCCCCATTGTCAGCTTCCCACGTCCACGGCTGGCCTTTTTCGGCATCGGAGTACCAGTCGTACTGAATCTTCGGACTGGCCAGGGTGACCATGTGGGTCCAATCCCCCGGCACCAGGGCGGCCAGATCGAACTGGAAGGTCCCACCGACCCACGATTGCATAATGACTCCGGGAAACCACTTTGGATCTGGGTCCCCGGAAAGTCCGGTATTGCCAATGCCGTAAAACAACGGGTCGTTCTTCGAACCGAAGTACCAGCCAGTCCCGATCATGGTCCCGGCAAAGAAATCGAAGAAGGCGATGGGGGTAAGATTTACCCTTGTTTCGAGGCGCGCGGACACCGGAGTAAGGGCTCCGGTAAAGGAGAAGGTCACGTTGTTGCCCGACGTCAACGTTCCGGAGCCCACCAGAAAGGGAACCCTGATCCTGTGTGTCAGCAGCGCCTGGATTTCCGCGGAACCCCAACCGGATCCCAGATTCCGCCCTGGATCCTCAACCGGATCGTAGCTGATCGGGGCGAAGCCCCCGTCGCTGACTCCGTATCCTTTATTGTCATCTATATAGTAGGCGCCCTCAATGCTGAAGGAGGTGGAGCGCTCCACTCCCTCGGTAAGCGCAGCAGTGGAAACGATGAGTAATAGATATATTGCTGTCAAAATGGGTTTCGGTGAGGCAAAAAGCCTCATAGGAAGACATCCTTCAACCCGCTTGAGATCCATTGACTATTTGCTCTTGTGCTCCACCCGGCCGTCGGGAAAGCCGACGAACAGATCGTTGACCGGGCGGGTGAAGATCCCGTTTGCCGTTACCCCGGGGATGCTCATGATCTGCGCTTCCAACCTTTGAGCATCGAAGGACTCGGCGAAGCTGACATCCAGGACGAGGTTTCCGTGGTCGCTGATGATCGGGCCGGCTTTTTTGGTTGCCATGCGCAGCTCCACCCTTCCCCCCAGGGCTTCGAGCCGGCGGGAGGCTGTAAGCAGCGCCTCCGCTACGATCTCCACCGGTACCGGAGCTTTCTCTCCCAGACGGGAAGTCAGTTTGGAGCTGTGCACCATGATACAGTAGCGCTCAGAGGCATGGGCTACGACCTTCTCGATCAGCATGGCCGCTCCGCCGCCCTTGATCAGGTTCCAGTTCGGGTCCACCTCATCCGCTCCGTCAACCGTCAGATCCAGCCGGCCGTCCACCGCCGGATCGTTGAGGGTGGTGAGAGAGATGCCTGCCTGCTGACAGGCGACCATGGTCTGGAAGCTCGTTGGCACGGCCACGATATCCTGCAGCCTGCCCTGCCCCAGCAGCTCCCCGACCCGGTTGACCGCGTGGACCGCGGTGGAACCGGTACCCAGACCGAGCTTCATGCCGCTTTTCACCAGGGTATCCACGACCTGGATGCCGACCAGACGTTTGACTTCTTCAGTATCCATGGTACTCCTAACAACCGACTTCTTTAGTAGCCGCCGAGAATCTCGAGGGCCCTCTGCTTCCCGATCGTCAGCAGGAATCCGGCCAGACGGGGTCCCATCTCCTTCTCGATCAGTACCCGATACACGAGCTTGAAAAATGCCTTCGGTTCTATCTCGGCCTCTCCGGCCAATGTGTAGATAGCCTCGCTGAGGCTCTTTTCGTCGTGGTTATCGAGGTTTTCCTCTATCTCCCGCCGCAGCAGGACGATGGCTTTTCGATCCTCCGGGGTGAGCTTCAGCGCTTCGGAGCCGCGGGGGCGCATGGTAAAGCGGAAAGGTTCCGGGGCGAACGCTCGGGTCCAGTTCCAGGCGCAGCGGGTGCGGGAACGCAGCCTGTTCAGATCCTCCCCGCTCGTGCGGATGTCGAGGGACTCGATCAACGCTTGCACATTGCCGTCCTGAATTTGGATGAGGTTGCACAGGTGGCGGAAGGGAATCTGGGTGGGCATGGTCTTGGGCACCTGATCGACCTGGGAGAGCTCGTAGATCCTCCGCTCCTTGGCCGCACGGCTCTCACTCACCGAATCGCTTCCGTAGTAGATGCGCTCACAGCGGTCGTAGTCTTCGTAGAGCTTGATGACATCCAGATCGAAGGAGATGGCGAACTCCGTGTTCGGTCGGGTGGAGGCGAACAGATAGCGGATCAGCTCGGGTTGGTAGATCTCCAGGACATCCTTCAGGCTGACCACCTCCCCGCTGGAGGAGGAGATCTTTCCGCCCCGCCCTTTGATGCGGACGAAGTCGTATGGAAAGGTCGTGGGTGCCGAATAGTCGTAGACCTCACTGACGATAGGGCGCGCGGTGGTGAAAGAGCCGCCCTTTGAGTGGTGGTCCTTGCCGGCCGGCTCGAAGTCTACCCCTTCGTGCGCCCAGCGCATGGGCCAATCGATCCGCCAGAAAAGCTTTACCGCCCCTGTTTCTGTCAAATCCAGCCGTTCCTCGTTTCCGCAGGAGGAGCAGGCATAGGTGACGCCGTTCCGACCGTCCCAATCGGTGATCTCCGTTGTGTCCCGGTTGCAGGAGGTGCAGAACACGGAGATCGGCCGCCAGTCCGGGGGCAGAGGTTCTTTGCGATGCTCGCTGAGGATCTCTCTGAGCCGATCCCGGTGTTCCAGGGCTCGGCGGATGCCCTCGGCGTAGGCGGAGGAGCGGTAGCGTTCGGCCTGATAGATGTACTCGGGTTCGATGCCGACAATCGGAAGCAGTTCCTCGATTTCCTTCTCATTGCGGCGAGCGTAGCTCTCCTCCACACCGGAAGGATCCGGAGTGAGGTTGATGGGTTGGCGCAGGTAGCCCTGGAGCATCTTCCGGTTGGGCATGTTGTCCGGCACCTTGCGAAACACATCGTAATCGTCCCAGGAGCAGATGAAGCGGACCTTCTTGCCCCGCTCTCGGAGAGCCCGGACCACCAGCTCTACTGTGATGATTTCCCGTAAATTGCCGATGTGGACCGTACCGGAGGGCGTGATGCCGGAAGCACAGACGTACAGTTCCTTGTCTCCCTTCTCATGGATGATTTTCTCTGCGTAGTTATCCGCCCAGTGGGCTGCCTTGTTCATACCGCCTAACAATATAATATTCCCTCCGGATTATTCAACAACGCCGGAAAATTTGCTCGGCGGACCGATGATTTGTAGATTTACTTCAAGAGCGATAAATATTTATTGAACAAGGAGAGACGATATGGATTACGCTACGCCCCTGATAGGGGATAAATTTCCGCGGCTTGAGGTAGTGACGACTCGGGGCACCAAGGTGCTTCCCGACGAGTACAAGGGTAAATGGTTCATCCTCTTCAGCCACCCGGCGGACTTCACCCCGGTATGCACCACGGAGTTCGTGGCCTTTCAGATGCGCTACGACGAGTTCCGTAAGCTCGACACCGAGCTCATCGGATTGAGTGTGGATCAGGTCTTTGCCCATATCAAGTGGGAGGAGTGGATCAAGGAAAAGCTGCAGGTGGAGATCCAGTTTCCGATCATCGCCGACACCGGCAAGGTCGCCGAGATCCTCGGATTGATCCATCCCGGCAAGGGGACGAACACGGTCAGGGCTGTATTTTTTGTCGACCCGGCCGGCTATATTCGGGCCATGCTCTACTATCCCCAGGAACTGGGCAGGAACTTCGACGAGTTCCTGCGCATGATCAGGGGTTTCCAGCTGTCCGACGACCAGCAGGTCGCCATCCCCGCCAACTGGCCGAACAACGAGCTGATCGGCGACAGGGTGATCGTGCCCCCGGCCCAGGACGTGGACAGCGCGGCCAAACGGCTGAAGGAATACGAGTGCTACGACTGGTGGTTCTGCCACAAGGCGGCATCGGGCAAGAAGTAGCTGGGAGTAGCAGGATAAATATTAATCCAGCCCGGGTCGATAGATAAAAGGACCATGCGATTTCGAACTAGTCTATCGGTCTTGATCCTCCTCCTATTGCTGAGTACTACAGCCTCCGCTTTCGAACAGGAAGGATTGGCCTCCTGGTACGGAGGCAAGTTCCAGGGCCGACGGACGGCGAACGGGGAGATCTTCGACACGAACGAGTTCACCGCCGCGCACAAGACCCTCCCCTTCGGCACCATCGTGAAGGTCACCAGTCTGGAAAGCGGCAAATCCACGGTGGTGCGCATCAACGACCGGGGGCCGTTCATTCCCGGCAGGATCATCGACCTTTCCCGGGCCGCCGCTGCAGCCGTTGGTTTGGCCGGTAAAGGGGTGGTCAAAGTGCGGATAGAGGTGCTTTCCCCCAATTCTCCGGAGGCGGCAGGTATGGCCGCCGCTGCAGCGGCATACCGGATCGCTGCGATCTACAGCATCCAGGTGGCCGCTTTTCGCAACCGGGAGAACGCCGAACGCTCCCTCCGGCGTTTGACCGAAGAGGGCTTTACAGGAGCTCTGGAAAAAACACCGGAGGGGATCTACCGGGTTCTCGTAGAGAACGTGCCGGAGAGCGAGCTTCCGTCGGTGAAACAGCGGCTGCGGGAGCAGGGCTGGGGTGATGTCGTGGCGCGACAGCAGGGATAATCCGCTACTGAAGGTTATCCTGAAGCCAGCCCAGGTAGGCCGCTGATCCGTCTACGATCGGTGTGGCGATCAACTCGGGAACCTCGTAGGGATGGATCCGATCGAGGAGCTCGGCGATGCGGGGAACCAGATCCTCGGTACTTTTAATCAGCAGCAGGAACTCCTTCTCCTCCTCCACCGCCCCCTGCCAGCGATACAAACTGGTGATCGGCCCCACAATCTGAACGCAGGCGGCCAGTCGTTCCTCCACCAGCTGAGCGGCGATCTTCCGGGCATCCTCCATCGTTGCAGCCGTGGTTGTTGCCAAAACGGGAGCACGCTTTGTCGTCACGAAGATGATCCTAGCGGCGGGGTTGGATGCTGGCCAGGCTATCCAGTAGAGCTTGCCGATACTGGATGAACACCGGGTGGGGTGCCGCTGCTTCGGCCAGGGTAATGGTCCTGTCGGTTACAAGAAGGGCGGTGAGGTAGAGGTAGCTCTCGTTACTGGAAGGCAGAACCCACTCGTAGTACAGTCCCTCCCGGTCTCCACTTTCAAAGGATCGGGCTTCTCCGCTTGGTCGATACCCTTCGTTGATCAGGTGGTTCTCCAGAGCCTCCCCCCAGAACGACAG
>Ga0315537_1000871_pt1 | contig 23982 bp, 17 predicted proteins | sample SalMarSW160270MG_FD_203091 | JGI IMG/M metagenome (GOLD analysis project Ga0315537, IMG submission 203091) | Salt marsh sediment microbial communities from the Plum Island Ecosystem LTER, Massachusetts, United States - Salt Marsh Sediment SW1602-70 ...
CCGATAGAATATTTCCAGTAATTGCTGGACCTGAAATGTTTTGTAGAATACTGGATACTGACCTTCTCATCTTCCAGCATATCCTGCCAGATGATATCCAGCCGTGCACCCCTGATCTTGATCCGGTTTGGATTGGTAATGTTCATTACCTCATCAATTTCAGTAGAGGTCATGTACCGGGTTGTTCCTCCGGGATACCCCAAAATCATAGCAAAATCTCCCATTTCAACACCTTTTATCGAAACGGGTAAATAATGTTTGGGCTTTAAAGGAATATTATCGGGAGAATAGTTTGCCGGTTTGCCATCAGGGCCGGAATAAACCCGGAACATGCTGAAATCTCCGGTATGGCGTGGCCACATCCAGTTGTCCTGATCTCCACCATAATTACCAATGGACTCAGGAGGAGCTCCAACCAGCCGGACATCGTTAAAGCGTTCATAAACCAGCAGGTAAAAATTGTTTCCACCAAAGAAGGATTGAACCCTCGCCGAAAAATGGTTCCCCTCGGTAGCCTTCTCCTCAATCTCAGAAGAAATTTCGTGAATGACCGCTTCCCTTTCCTCCTCCGTCATTTTATCCTTCAGTTTGGAATTTACCTGATCAGAAACATCCTCGATCCGGATAAGGAAGGTTACAAACAGTCCGGGACTGACAAGCTCCTCTTTTTTTGTCATTGCCCAGAAACCATCACGCAAATAATTGTTCTCGGTTGTACTGTGAGAATTAATTGTCCCATAACCACAATGGTGATTGGTCAATAATAAGCCCTGGCTGGATACGATCTCCCCGGTACATCCTCCTCCGAAAATTACAACAGCATCCTTAAGGCTGGCTTGATTGATGCTGTAAATCTCTTCAGCGGATAACTTCAACCCCATTTCGGTCATCGTTCCCATGTTCAGCTTTTCAAGTAAAGGGAGAAGCCACATCCCCTCATCGGCTTTTGCACCGGACCCAATAATTAGTATCAGACTAATGAAAAAAGGAATAATTCTTTTCATGATTTCAGTTTTTATCTCTGTTAATGCGTTAGGTTTATGCGGATCTAGAAGTGGCTAATTTAATTCTATTATTCAAATTTGAGATGATCGAATAACTGTTTTTTAACCTTTTTTCGTTTTTTCGGCGTATTTTTGAAGCGATGAATCAGGAACAGAAAATCGATATCCGGGATCTTGGCCTGGAGGAAATGGAAACCTTCTTTGCCGATCATGGTGAAGCAAAATACCGGGCGAGGCAGGTTCTGGAATGGATATGGGAAAAAGGGTGTACCGATGTGGACCGGATGACCAGCCTTTCAAAACCCGTCAGGCAACTGCTGAAGGAGAATTTTAGATTAGAATCCCTGAAAAATGAGATCAGCCAGACAAGCCGTGATGGCACGGTAAAAATCGGATTCAGAATGGAAGAAGGAGGTTTTGTTGAAGGCGTGTTAATCCCATCGGGTGGGAGAAATACTGCATGTATTTCCACGCAGGCCGGATGCCCGCTGGCATGCGGTTTTTGTGCTACCGGGAAATTCGGGTTCGTGAGAAACCTGACTGCCGGGGAGATCTTTGACCAGGTGATGGAACTGAAAAAAGTGTCCGAAAAGGCTAAACAGGGTTCCCTGACAAACATCGTCCTGATGGGTATGGGTGAACCACTGCTCAATTATGAGCCTGTCCTGAAAGCCATTGATCACCTGACAGCACCCGATGGACTGGGTATATCCCCGAAACGCATTACTCTCTCCACCGTGGGAATTGTTGAAGGGATTAAAAGATTGGGAGACGATGGCGTACGATTCAACCTGGCCGTCTCCCTGCATACAGCAAATGACCTGAAACGCAATGCCATTATGCCGGTCAACAAATCCAATCCGCTTAACAGACTCTCCACAGCCATTCACTATTTTTATGAAAAGACCGGTAATCGTATAACCTTTGAATACATCCTGATGAATGAGGTTAACGATGGATTAACCGATGCCGCTGAACTTGCACGGTTTTGTAAAATTGTGCCCTGCAAAATCAACCTGATTGAGTACAACCCGGTGGAAGGGGTGCCTTATCGGGCATCAACCAGGGAACGTACCGAACAGTTTAAAACCTTCCTTGAAACCAGAAACCTGATCGTAAACATCCGGAAAAGCCGTGGTAAAGATATCGATGCAGCCTGCGGACAGCTGGCCAATAAAACAAGGAAAAAGGAAACCTGCCGGCAGGCAGGAAGTAAAAAATAATACTATGGAGATTGGGATAAGTTATAAGTTATTAGTTCATAAGTTAATACGTAAAAAATTCTCAAAACAAGTGAAGCTCTTAAGGGATTATGAATCTTTATCCCATCTTTTCTTTTTCAGCTCCAACGGAGCGTAAGATATTAGCCAGGGGCTTGTCCCATAGGGATCACTATGTGAAGCCCCTGGAATAAATGACTGAGAAAATTACGGTCCAACTGAATTGCTAATCAAGAGGAAATCTTTCCATGGACCGCTGGCTACCATCACTCCAATAGAAAGATAATCAAACTCCGATGGAGTTTTATTTTATGCCATTTACAACTAATCTACAATAATCCAAGGCCGATGGCCTTGGGCAATACTATTGATTTATAGAACTAAAGAGAGAATCCCCTCCGTCAGACCGAAGAAAAAACCGGTCAGACGGTAGCTTTTAGCCCGGTCTGACCGGGTACTAAATATGAAAACACCATAGGTGTTCGATTATTGTAGATGGTAGAAATCCAATCAGACTTTCAGATCGTTAACTGATTAATTGCTCCATTATTCCACCGACTTCTTATACAGCCGGTAGAACAGGAACGGGAAGAATCCAAAGTTAATAGTGGCTATTGCAACGACAAGGGTTATAGGCCAGCCCGGCCAATGCATGATTTTACCAACAATACCCAAAAGAAATAACCCCAATCCCACAAATCCGAAAATATATTTCAATTTATAGGAAATGTACTGGGAGAACTCTTTTTTGTAAAAATAGAGAGCAATAACGGGCAACAGAACGAAGATTAACATAAAGGCGCCCAGAATTATTAGCACACCTGCACCGGGCCAGTGGAGTAATTTAAACAGTAAGCTTGTCGTCCATATTACGGCAGCAATAAATCCCAGAATGTACATCGATTTTTTCATGGCTAAGATATTTTTTGATGAAAGTAGTAATAATGACTCCCTGTATATTTCGTCAAATCCGTTCGGACAGACGATCTCGTATGCTTTGTTGTACGAATCCTCAAAGGATTTCCCCTGGTTCATATAATCTTCGATAATGCAGCAAAAATGGTCAATGAGGTCCTCTTTGAGTTCTTCAGATTCAATCTGACTGTTGTGAACCTGTTGTTCTATAAATTCTATCTGTTCATCCGATAATTTGCTCATGCGAACTGAAGGATTGGTCTGAATGATAAAACATTTTTAATCGTGGTTATGAAATCTTCAATTTCTAAAACTTTTTCAGCCTTTTCTTTTTCCCCTTTCGGTGTCAGGGAATAATACCGCCGGATGCGTTTCCCAATATTCACGGTCTCAATGCTCACAAGACCATCTTCTCTCAACTTATGCAATGCAGGGTACAATGATCCTTCTTTGATCAGTATTTTGTTGTCAGACAACTCCTTGACCTTTTGAGCAATCTGGTACCCATACATCCTTTCATGCTCAGCCAATAGTTTCAGAATGATCGCCGTCAGTGTCCCTTTTAACAATTCTTTCGAATACATAGAACAAAGATACATAGAATTATGATGTATTCCAAATTTTTTATTGAAATTTTTTTATGTGATAATATCCCCCTCAGGAGGGGGAAAATTCTGGACGTTTTGTGTCCGGAATTGGGGGCGGAATGTTGAAGTTTCAACTCACTTCTCTTTGTCACTCAGTCGCTAAGTCTCTTCGTTCCTCTTTCTCACAGTCTCATTGTCTCAAAGTCTCACCCGCTGTAAACTCTGTACCCTGAACACTATTCTATGCTCACTCATCTAACAATCGAAAGGTCCTCCTGTGATAGGGTGAGATGCCGTACTGCAGGATTGCTGCACGGTGTTGTCTGGTAGGATACCCCTTGTTTTTATCCCAGGCGTACTGGTGGAATTTTTCGTGGAGTTTTCGCATGTAATCGTCACGGTACGTTTTAGCAAGGACCGATGCAGCTGCAATGGCTGCGTAGGTTGAATCTCCTCTAATGATGCACTGGTGGGGGATTCCCTGATGGGGTTTAAAACGATTCCCATCAATAAGCAGGAACTGGGGTTTTACAGTCAGTTGGCGTATAGCGATATGCATCGCCTCTATCGAGGCATTCAGGATATTGATGTCATCGATCTCACGGTTATCGACCATGGCTACGGACCAGGCAACAGCGTTCGCTTCAATCACCGTTCGTACCAGGTCCCTTCTCTTCTCGCTCATCTTTTTGGAGTCATCCAGTAGATCGAGAAAGAAATTCCTTGGAAGGATAACTGCAGCGGCAAAAACGGGACCTGCCAGGCAGCCCCGGCCGGCTTCATCACAACCGGCTTCAATTACTCCTTGTGTATGGTATTTACGCAGTCGCTTCATGGACCGAAATTTGCCAAACGTTTATAAAAGTTGTCTTTCTTTGTCGGATGCCAGCGTAAAGGGCAGGGCTGGCCGAAAATATCACCATTAATCCTATTTTTCATTCAAAACAAGCCATCATACTGCTCCATAGTTTTCCGGAAGTTTTTTCCCAGCTGAATTTTTCACGTTGTGTGCGTCCCCTGGCGATCAGGTCATCCCTGAGGGTTGAATCTTCCGTTATCCGCAGAAGTGCTTCTTTGATTGACTCAACAGAATAGGGATCTACAAGCAGTGAGGCATCTCCGCTGACCTCCGGCATGGAGGTGGTATTCGAGGTAATCACAGGGACATCACATTGCATGGCTTCAAGAATTGGAATACCGAATCCTTCAATAAACGAAACAAATGTCAGGGCCAGTGCGGATCCAAGAATAAGGCGAAGTTGTTCGGACGATTGCCTTCCAATGAACTTCACCTCATCCCTGTACTTCATCTTTTTAAAGGTACTCTGAAGCATCCTGCTCCTGAACATTGGTTCTCCGGCGATGACCAGTTTTATATTCGTATGAGAAACCTCTTTGAACTGGTTGAAAGCCAATAACAGATTGACGATGTTCTTTCGTGGGTGAATCATTCCGATAAAAAGAAAATATTCATCACCATCCGTTAGCTTTGATCTGGTTTTTTCCTTCTCTTCTGCTGAGACCGGGCTGAAGATTTTATTCACACCATTATAAACCACATCTATTCTTTGTGGATCGATGCCGTAAGATTGAGCAATATCCTGTTTCGAATATTCAGAAACCGTCGCGATACGGATCGCCTTGCGGGCAAATTTTGGAAATTGTCTCCGGTAGTATACTCGCATAGGGAATGGCAGGTCGGCCGGCCGGTGATAAAAATTGATATCATGGATCACTGGCAGGGAAGGAGTATCCGAGGAGAGGCACAGGTATCCATCGGGTGAAAGAAACAGATCCGGTTTCCGGGAACGAAGGATTTTACGGACGGAGTATTCCATCCACCAGTGCCAGAGAACCGGATGCCGGGCAGGAGGGAAAAGCGACAGGGGCTCTATGTTGGAGGAGAACACGAACTGGTCCGGGATCTGCCGGTCGAACAGGAACAGGAATTGATGCTCTGGATGGGATGTGGTTATACGCTTCAGGGTTTCAGAGGTGAACCATCCAATCCCATCCAGCCTGTCCGGTATGAGAAGTCGTGTATTTACTGCAATCAGCATATCGTGTATAACAGGTTGATTTAATCCTACCAATTTATCAGGTAGCTTTATTACATTTGTAACCGTAGAACGGATAGATCAAGTTTAACCATTTGCATCTTTATTTCCAAGTGAAGAGAAAATTTATCACAAACCTGGCGCTGCTTTTACTGCTGAACTTCCTGGTAAAGCCATTCTGGGTTTTGGGAATTGACCGGACAGTTCAGAATGTGGTCGGTGCAGAGGCGTATGGATTCTATTTTTCACTGTTTGGTTTTTCTCTTCTGTTAAACATGATTCTCGATATAGGGATCACCAATTTCAACAGCCGCAATATTGCCCGCGATCAGCATCTTCTGAGTAAATACCTGTCGAACATTGTAAGTTTTAAATTCCTGCTGGCGATCATCTATTTTGCAGTGAGCATTCTTACCGCATGGGTGCTCGGGTATAACCCCGCTCAGATGAAGATGCTTTTGCTTCTCATCTTTAATCAGTTTATCGCCTCCTTTATCCTCTATTTCCGATCCAATCTCAGCGGATTACACCTGTTCAAAACCGATAGTATCCTGTCGGTACTGGATCGGTTTCTGATGATCCTGATCTGTGGGATCCTGCTCTGGGGCGGTGTAACCAGCAGTCCCTTCCGGATCGAATGGTTTGTTTATGCACAAACAGCGGCTTATCTCCTGACGGCAATGGTTGCATTCATGATTAACCTCACGAAAGCTGATTTCTTCACACCACGGTTTGATCTGCATAATTTCATCGACATATTGAAGCAGAGTTATCCGTTTGCCATATTAAGCCTCTTCATGGTGTTTTATTACCGGGTGGATAGTGTGATGCTTGAACGCCTGCTTCCGGATGGAAAATTCCAGACGGGTCTCTATGCACAGGGTTACCGGATTCTTGATGCAGCGGCCATGGTCGGCTTCTTGTTTGCCGGACTCCTGCTGCCGATTTTTTCACGAATGATCAAGCAAAAGGAGAATGTTGAATCGCTGACGCAAATCTCTTTCCTGTTATTGATCGTCCCAACAACAATAGTCTCTTTTTCCTGCATTTTCTATAAGTCTGAGATCATGGACCTGTTGTACAAAAGCCACGTGGATGCCTCGGCTGATATCCTGGCAATCCTGATGGTTGGATATGCAGGCATTTCAACTTCTTACATTTTTGGAACCCTGCTAACAGCGAACGGGAATCTGAAAGAAATGAACCGGTTAGCCGGGATCAGCGTACTGGTAAATGTTGTATTGAATTTTGTACTTATTCCGAAATATTTTGCCCTGGGTTCGGCAATAGCCAGTATGATCACACAGCTGGTAACGGCCCTGGTTCACGTGCTTCTGGTATACCGTAAACTTTCCTTCTCCTTCAATGGCTCCCTGATTATACGATTACTGGTATTCTTTGCTATACTCATTCCGGCTGGATTGGTGCTCAAGAACCTTCCATTTGCCTGGTACTTTGGAGTCCTGCTATTTGTGCTGACAGGAATCCTGTTCTCACTTATTCTGCGGTTATTCAGCCCGCGATTTCTCTATCAAATTATCCGGAGCGAAGAGGAAATGGAGTAACCCATTCCGGCTAAAACAAGTCCTATTTTCTGCTTCTCACAGGGTCATCACATGCATTTTCTGCATGCCATTCTTATTTATAAAGATTCTAAAGAAGTATGGAATCTGAAAGTTATTAACAAAAAATTTGGAGTTATTAACATTTTTTTAACTAATTTTAATCCTTTTCCCTCATTTTTTTAGATAAATTTGGAATGAATAAATGGCTATCCATAGGGTTATGGATCCTGCTCACAGGAAATCTGAATGCACAGATGATCTCTCATGAGGTGATTGCTGTGGGAGGTGATTATGCCGTAAATGGAGTGTACAATATTTCTTCCACCTTTGGAGAGATTGTAACGGAAACCTTTTATGTTGACAATCATTTTCTGACGCAGGGATTCCAGCAGCCATCGGTAGCCATTGATCAGGGGGATATCGAAAAGAAGGGAGGCATTGAAGTGAATGCTTACCCCAATCCGGTATTGGATTACCTCAACGTTGCCATCTCTCTGCCGGTACAGAACGGTGGAGCGGAGGTAATCCGGGACTACCGGCTCGATATCAGGAACCTGACCGGCAATCTGGTGTTATCAAGGAAGGTAACCGATCTGCCGTCAATGGAAAACATCGAGGAGTTTGATTTTACAGCCTATTCACCGGGTATTTACGTGGTTAGGGTAATCAGCCTGGATGATGAACAAACCATTAACCTTACGTTCAAAATTGTCAAAATGTAAAATGGGGGAATAACAATGACTACACGAAGGATCTGGAAACACACGCTGGTTGGGCTTCTGTTCCTGGTCGGACTATTTCCGCTGTCATTTTCGCAAAACGTACCCATGGCTCTGAAGTACCAGGCCGTTGCAAGGAACAACGAAGGGGAAGAGCTGAAGAACGAGACCATCGATATCCGCATGTCGGTCATTGCCGGAAATCCCGATGGTGTGGTGGAATGGCAGGAGATCCACACCGGTGTTCAGACCAGCCAGTTCGGACTGTTTTCAATCCTGCTCGGTAAAGGGGATCGGTCCGGAGGAATTGTCACTTCGTTTGGGGAAATCCCCTGGAGTGAGTCCAGCCACTACCTTAAAATTGAGATTAAGTTTGACCAGGTATTCCTGGAAATGGGTACCTCACAGTTCCTTTCGGTTCCCTATGCATTGTATTCACAAACCTCATTGACTCCGGGACCGGAAGGACCTCCGGGACCAAAGGGAGATAAAGGCGATCCCGGCGATCCGGCAACGGACGACCAGACCCTCTCGTTTGACGGTGAAAACCTCTCCATCCAGGGAGGCAATACGATAAACTTGAGTGGATTGAAACAATACCTCTCCCTGAAAGGTGATACCCTCAGCCTGACCAATGGTAATTACGTGACCCTGACCGATGTCGTGGAGGATGATGATGCCGATCCCGGCAATGAGATACAGGACCTGATGATCTCCGATCATATCCTCCGGATTACCGGAAACCAGGAAGCCAATCCCATTAACCTGAACACATACCTGGATAATACGGATAACCAGGCACTATCCTATGCCCCGGCAACCCATCAGTTGACCCTGGCTAATGGAGGGAGTGTTAACCTGACTGAACTGCTCGAAGATGACGATCCGGATGCCCTCAACGAAATCCAGGACCTGCAACTGCAGGGTAATATCCTGACCATTACACGAAATGGAAGTGCAACCAATATCGATCTCAGTAAATACCTGGACAATTCAGATGACCAGCAGCTTTCCTATTCCTCCTCCACCGGAATCCTTACCCTCGAAAGCGGCGGATCAGCTGACCTGAACGAACTGAAAAATATCCCGCTGATCGGATTTCGGGCTGTCTCGGATACTCCCGAAGAGGTTGGTACGAATACAACGGTTCTTGTTGATTTCCCGGAAATCGTTGATCACTCAGGATGTTATAGTAATGGCGTGTTTACTGCACCGGCTAATGGCGTTTATTCATTTTATGTACGTTATGACTATCACATTCAACAAACCTTATTGATTTACTTAGATGGGAATCCATATGAATATTTCTATGGGAGTGGTACAACCAATACTGCTCAGTTCATAACCTTTTCTTTCTTGTATGAATTAAATGCCGGACAAACCATCAGTTTATATCTTATAACAAAACTTGATGGGCAATGTGGAATAGGAACTTTTAGTGGCTACCGGGTACATTAAAAAGGTACACTTCTGCGAAATAGAATCTTCCATCAAAGATTTCCAAATTCTAATTTAAAAAAACAGCTCTATTTTATTTTTCACGTTACCGATAAACGACCCTGGCCCTGTGAAATAGGTTTTTCGATTTGACAAAAAATAAATGTTCAAGATTATTTCACAGGGCGGGCTTCGTAACCGAACACCGTTAACCGTTTTTCCACCGGCACCTTCAGTGGCTTCAGGGTACATCACGGGAAATCGTATCCATAATTCTGCGCAGGATATTTTCTCAGCTGGTTCTAATTGTGTAAATTTCATTTCTCATTTCGGAACTCATTCAATACCATAATCATGAAAAATACAAGCAATCAGGTGAAAGATGTTCTTTCACGAAGGTCCTTTATTGGTCGTTCAGCAGCAGCTTTTGCAGGACTGACCATTCTCCCGGGTCATGTTGTCAGCGGACTGGGACACATTCCACCCAGCGATAAGCTAAACATTGCCGGTATCGGGATTGGCGGAAAAGGAAAGGATAACCTGAGAAACATGGTCGGGCAGAACATTGTAGCCCTGTGCGATGTGGACTGGGATTATGCTGCAGCGGTGTTTAAGGAATATCCCGGGGCAAAAAAATGGAAGGATTACCGCAGGATGCTTGAAGAGCAGAAGGATATCGATGCCTGCGTGATCGCCACACCGGACCACACCCATGCCATGCCGGCAATTCTTGCCATGGAGATGGGCAAGCACGTGTACGTTCAGAAACCCCTGACCCATTCAGTCTGGGAATCAAGGCAACTAACACGGACGGCTCAAAAAACGGGGGTGGTAACCCAGATGGGTATCGAAGGCCACTCCACCGATAATGTACGAAAAGTTGCCGAACAGATCCGCAGCGGGGCAATTGGTGAGATCCGCGAGGTTCACGCCTGGACCAACCGTCCCATCTGGCCTCAGGGACTGGAGCGACCCACTGAAAAGGTGCCGGTACCGGAAACACTGGATTGGGATCTTTTTATCGGACCGGCTCCCTGGCGTCCATACCATCCGGCTTATACCCCCTGGAACTGGCGAGGCTGGTGGGATTTTGGTACCGGTGCACTGGGTGATATGGGGTGCCATGTGCTGGACGTGATCTTCTTTGCCCTGAACCTGGGCTATCCCGTTGCTGTAGAATCCAGTTCCACTTCAGTAAACAATGAAAGTCCCCCGGTTGCATCCCGTGTCAGATACACCTTCCCTGCACGACCCTCTCTTACCAACCTGGAGCTTCCTGAAGTCACGGTAACGTGGCACGATGGCGGACTACTACCGCCCCGTCCGGAAGAGCTGGCTGACGGGGAATCTCTTGGCAGCGAGGGAGGAGGCAATCTGTTCATTGGCAGTAAAGGCAAGATCATCTGCGATAACTATGGAGGGAATTTCAAGTTATTACCAACCAACCGGGAGTTTCCTGAACCTGCAGAATCCTTTTCCCGTATTCCCGACCATTCACTCGGCGGAGGCAGGCATGAGATGGATTGGGTGAGGGCATGCAAAGAGAGTCCGGAAAACAGGAAAGCCCCCTGTGCCGGTTTCGACTATGCCGGCCCGCTATCGGAGATGGTCCTTATGGGCAACCTGGCGATCCGTCTGCAACAACTGAACCGCAAACTGATCTGGGATGGAGAAAAGATGGAAATTACCAATATCGGACCGAATGATAAACTCAGGGTCCGGAAACCGGCTGGGTCATCCACCGGTTCCCGGCCGGAATGGCAGGAGGTCAGTGCCCTGGATTCCGCCAACGAGTGGATCCGGCATACCTACCGGGAAGGATGGACCCTTTAATCACCAGATCTGCTGACTGAACGCAATGAAACAGGCGCTGATAACCGGGGGAGCAGGAGGATTGGGAAGAATAACGTCCGAATACCTTGTATCGAAGGGCTGGCATGTCTTCTCTGCCGATCTGAACCAGGCAGACACCGGGAAGAGTGAACATCCCCGGATCACACCGGTTTATACAGATATAACCAGCGAGGCTTCAGTCAAGGATGCATTGGCCTTTGTTTCTGACAAAACGGACGGATTGGATGCCATCATCCACCTGGCAGGTATGCTGTTGATCGGGTCTCTGGTGGAGATCCCGAGCCGGGATATAGAGCGCATCATGAACGTTAACCTCCTGGGCGTTTACCGGATAAACCGGATCTTTCTTCCCCTGCTGTTACAGAGGAAGGGACGAATCATTATTGTCTCTTCGGAGACCGGCTGGCAGCGTGCTGCGCCATTCAACGGCCCCTATGCGATGAGCAAGCATGCATTAGAGGCATACTCCGATGCACTGAGGTGTGAGCTGGGTTTGCTCGGTATCCGGGTAATCAAAATTCAACCGGGCGCATTAAAGACCGGATTGACCGGCCAGGTAGAGCATTTGTTTTCCCATGCCAGGCAATCAAGCCAGTTGTTCAGCGAACACCTTGAAGCGGTTATCGATCGGTTAAAAGATGTCTACGAAAAAGCCGGCGATCCGGAACACTTGGCCCGGGTAATCCATAAAACGGTAACGGTTAAAAATCCTAAAATGCGTTATTCGGTCATGCCGGACAGAGCACGGTCTTTTCTTGAATGGCTGCCGGTCAGGTGGGCAGATTGGGTATACCGGAGGGTGTTAACGGCGGTGCACCGCCGTTAACTGTTAAAAGTTATTAGTTATACGTTGATCCTCCTTCGCTACAGCCTTCACCAAGGTTCCAGCTGTCAAAGAAAGCTTCGGAGGACGAAGTAAGTTATGCAAAAGGCAAATTTTGAATGTTCGTTAATCTGCCGGAAGTGTGAGCCCATTTATCGATCCATCGAGACGGAACAATTCAAAATTCATTATCTTTATTGAGGCAGAACAACATCAATACAAAACGCATGAGTGCAATAAATGTAAAAAAGCTTCTTCGATTAGCCTGGCTGTTTGCCATTCTGACTATGGTTACATTGCCTTTTGTTGTGGTTTTGACTGAATTAATTTCACCTGGAAATTATATTCATACAATGCTCCTCGGTTTTTATGGTATGGCCGTTGGTATCTTTGGGATTTTATCTGTTGGATTTCTTAACGGTGTACGAAGCAAGCTATCCCCGGATCAAAAGAAACCGTTTCTTATTCTTCTGGTGGTGTCGGGATTGCTTTTACTCATCGCCTCAATTTTACCACTCGACAAATATTCAACATTTGTATACGGCGCTACGATATTAAGTGGACTGGGAGGAGTATTTGTATTATCGAGTATATACAGCATAACCTGCTACCTGAATCTGTTTGACAACATTTTCCTGGGGTTATTTACCGGGATAGTACTGGGGTTAGTGCTTAACCGGTTTGGTATTGAAGAGGCTGGATTTATTGTTGGATTCTGTTTTTTTCTCTCGTTCTACGGCTTCCTTTTTTTGGCAATCATGCACTCTAAAAAATCAAAGGAAAACAGACCATTCAGGCGTTTTATATCCGCCTTTTGCTATGTGAACTGCTTTATTTTTCTTTTGCTATTTTTCAAGTTTTCAAGTGAGCAGCCCGCATTTACCAGGTCACTGGATGCCATCGGTGTTGTCCTGTTCCTGTTAGCATCCATTGCCCTTTTTATCAGCCTCCCCTTTTCCAATTTTGTTGAATGGTTGAAATCACAAAGGCAGTTCTTTTATAAGGTGATCCTGCTTCCGCTTCTCTTTTTCCTGGTTGTATTCTCACTTACATTTCTTTTACCTGATTCTACATACAGGAAAATATTCTTTATCGAATTTTCAAAAACCGAGAAAGTTCATTTCTGGATGGAGGATTATGAAAGCGAGATCGATTAATAGGGTGTGTTCTTTAAATCAAAAAAGTCTGTCCAGTCCCTGATGTTTGACTCCAGCTTTCCAAAAATCAATTCCTCTTCAGCCAACCGGATCATCTCTTTCTCATCCGATGGGTATAAATACAATGTTTGGTTGTCTATGCAGAGCAAGTATTTCCCGTCCGGAGAGAAGACAGGATGGGTTCCCTTAAACGTTGCAAGGGCTAATTTATCCCAGTGGTACAAAATGGTTTGTGGTCTGTCCGAAATAGTGGCTGCAACACATTCACGTTTGGAAAAGTCGATACCACTATAGTAATAGACGTTTTTGCTCCGCTTAAAGGTCGTCCGCCATTTATAACCTCTGAGCACCCTGTTTTCAGCCATAAGTTTTCTGTTACTATTGAGGGAGAACCGGATCCTGTATCTGACAAAATCCTGATTTATCCCCGGATGTAAATTGTTATCATTAGGAGGTATTCCCTCATTCAGACAGGTAACAATAATCGCAGCATCATTCGCAGCAAACCTGGCAGATACAACCTTACCGGTTACCCTGTAATCGTAGAGTAACGTATCTTTATTCAGGAAAGCGGTATCGTAAAACCCGTATATAATATCCCTTTTTTCACCGTTAAATCTTACCAGGTGGCAAACGCATGGATCCAAGGATGAAGTATCGGTCGATGTACACAAAATATATCGTGAGTTTTCGGCAAAATCAACCGACCATATTACATCCTGAAAGTTTAAAATCTGTTTTGCGTACTGGTATCTTCCGGTAATACTATCCAGTTTCCAGATGATGATCGTTGTATCTTTCGAACCGGAAGCGATGTATCTGCCATTTGGTGAAAAATCAACGGCGTTTACCGATGCACAATGCCCATCCAGTTCATACAACAACTTTCCCGTAAAATCATAGATATTGATCTGATTATCCGTTCCGATACAGGAAAAGATACCGTCTTTCGGGGAGAAACTTACAACATCATGCGGGTTCAATGGTTCATAACCGGCTTTTATGGAGCAAATCAGTTCTCCATTCCTGTTCCAGACATGGAGAGTGCTGTCTGATGAAAGGGCTGTAATAATGCTATTATCCGGTGCCAGTTTAACACTCAGGATGGATGAGTTATCTGCTTTCTCAGAAAACAGCTCTATCCCCTTCCGGTTCCAGATCCTGATACTGTTGTCAGCAAGATATCCATAAATGTATTCCCCGTCATCTGAAAAACGGGCATCCATAATTTCTGAATCGCAGGGAGTAAAATCGAACAGGGCTTTACCCGGATTCAGCTCATTCCCCAGTGAATCATAAAAAGGCCCATCTTCCAGCAATGCATAGAATGAATCGAACAGGGTCTTAATGGCATAGGTTGATGCCGTGTCTTTTCGATAGGCTTCCAGGGCAGATTCAAAACTCAAGGCGGGAGAAAAATCATGCTGGAGAAAAGAAGCTAAAACAAATTTCTGTGATTTTAAACTCCCGGATGACCTGACCGTATAGATGATAACGACAAGGATAATAAATAAAAAACCGATGGCAGAATAGGTTAAGATACGCCTGAATGCCCTTTCCCTGGCAGCCAGATGGTGTTTGCTTTGATTTACAAATTCACTCAATTCTCCCTGCAAAAACATCCTTCTTTCATACGTTGCAATATACTCCAGGTCTTCAATACTCAAAAGAATACCCCGTTTTTGATAGCTATAAAATGCATTTTCAATGAATTGTCTCACTTCAAGCAACTCTTTTTCAGCCAGGGTGATCTTTTCAAAGATTTTGGTTGCCAGGCTATCGTGTCTGAGTTCATACCTTTCATTTTCATCCCTGTCTCTTAAGATTCTCAGTTTTACGAATCGGATGATCAATTCTTTTGACTTTTCTTCTGATATATTCTTCCCCAGGGTTTTTGAAAATTCTATAACCTCTTCCAGTATCACCTGCCGTTTAGTCCCTTTGGCCGAAACAAATGATTTCAATATGACAAGTCCGGTTTCCGGATTATCCAGCTGACTGATCTGCTCTTCCAGGAAACTTCCAAGGAGATCGGAGACGTCTCCTATTTCACTTAAATATGATTTGACGAAATGCAATTTAGAATCACCTTCCTTTCCTATGCCGTTTACACTTTGCTCTTCTCCTTCTTTTTTTGGATGTTGAGCGTTCCGTGAAGCGATCCTGTACATCTTATCCAGCAACACCTGTAAATAAGTTAACTCTACTTCCGTACTTTCCGGACTCAGTTTTCCCAGGATTTTTTCTGTCAGTCCTTCTTCAACCCGGATCCCCTGAACTTTGCAAGGCTCTTCAATTACTTTTTTGGCATTGCTCCAGGTCATCTTCTCGATTCGCATCCTGTTCGACAGGAAATCAGGAATGGTTTGTTCAAACTCGGTTACTCCGGCCAGGTATTCTTCCCGGATTGAAAAGATAAACCGGCATTGCACATCGGAATCAACAACTTTCTTTACGGTTTGAATGAACTCACCCCGTTCATTTTTATCTCCAAAAATGAACAGCTCTTCAAATTGATCGAATATCAGGTAAATCGGCTTAAAATGATCCAGGTAAATCGATTTTAAAGTTTTAACAATGCGCGCAGGCATGTCTTCCCCTGGGGGGAGTGCCCGCCAGCTGGCGGACGAGGGGGGACTAATCGCATGCTTCTGAAGTTCCCCAACCAAACTTTCAAGCATATTCCTTCCTCTTCGTACTGTCACGGGAAGCCAATCCGAATCTTCGAACTTATTGGCCAATCCACAATTGATGAGGGAGGTTTTGCCGGTACCGGAAATCCCATAGACAAGCAGGATTTTACTTTCAAACACTTTCTGGTACATCTCTTCAATTTCGCGGTCACGACCGAAGAATATATCCCGGTCCTCTTTGGTATACGAATCGAGAAATTTAAACGGACTTTTCTGCATGGGTAGTTTCGACAGGGTTAATAGGTTTATCCCATAAATGTACATAAAATCTTTAATAAGCGTAAAGTGTCAAAAATGTTAAATGGAATAAAAAGAAATGATTTACTCACCGGGTGATTCCTGATTCCAAATCACCCGGTGAATTTACACCTTCTAATGACATGTCGCCACTGTTTGGCTATTTTTCCACGGACAGTCTGACGGCCATCGTGCGATCTGCAAGGCCGTCTGACTGATAGGGATGAGCGGAACCCAAAACCTTGTTTGATTAATAATACAGAAGCCAGGCGTTTGGTTCGACGGTTTCTCGGATCTCGTGCAGTTTTCTGATGGCCTCACTTCTTGAGGGATTAGAGTAAACGCTAACGGCATGGAGCCTGCCGATCATACCGAATTTCTCGGAATCGTATCCTTTGTCTCTCAGCAATCTGACGTATTTATCCGCATTCTCCTCGATTTCGAAACAACCGGCAACGATATAGAATCGTTTCTCTCCTGAAACTACGGGTTGTGTCACCTCCTCGTCTACCTCGGGTTTTTCGGGTATTGCTTCCGGTTGTTGTGGTTCGGCAGTTTCTGCAACTTCTTCAACAGCACCCTCCTCCCCGGTTATTGCTGTCTCCTCACCCTCTTCAGCAACTGCTTCCGGTTGGGTTGTTATTGCCTCTTCTGTTTCTGCTGGTACCGGTTGTACTGCCTGCTCTACCGGTTTACCGTCTCTCAGGAAGAAAAACCAGATCAGGAATAGTGCAACCGGAATCAATAGCAACAACAGCCACAGATAACCTTTTGATTTTTTCTTTTCTTCATAGATAAAGGAGGGTTCTTCTTCTTCCACTTTTTCCGGTGGTTTCTCTTCAACCTTTTCGATCTCCTCCTCCTTCTCCGGCAGTTCTTCCGTTTCCTCTTCTTCCGCCACAGGTTCTTTCTCTTTTTCCTCCAGCTCGATCAACTCTTTGGATTCCTCCGGCATACCGGCTGCGAGCTTCACCGATTCTTTCTCTTCTGCCTTCTTTTTCTTTTTTTCTGCCTTCTCTTCTTCTTTCTTCTCCTCCAATTCCTCCTCTTTTACAGCTGCAATGGGGATGAATTGAATTTTCCCTTTTTCATCTTTTTGGAATGCTCCCAGATTCTCAATAACATGAGACTCTCCCTTCTCCAGTTGAAGAAAGATCTGCTTTACAAAATTTTCTGTTTTTTCGAGTGCTTCTTCCTTTTCAATGCTTTCCTGTTCGGCAACATAACCCACAAATACACCATCGTTGAATTTCAGGAACTCGTTAAAGAGGATGGTTCCCGGTTCGTCTTTTTTTACAATAAAAGCACCCAGTTCGGGGATGATGATCCGGTTAGCTGTTTTCAGAAGTTTGGTAATATATTTATCCATGGCCGCTATTTATTGGATCCGGGAACATCCTTGATCCGGAGATACTTCATAAACTGACTATTCTTATTTCATTAAATTTCCCATGAAGGTAAGATTTTTTCAAGATAAAAGGAAAAATTTGCAGATCAAAATCAGTCGTTTTTCATGCATCTTACGCTGAATCCATAGTCTTTAGCGGCTTGATACCACAGAACGAATGCCTCTTTATCGAAGCGGCGGTAGGAGCCTCCATTTTCACTTTCTGAACTGGACCAATAGAAGCCGGTAGCATCGATTCCACGGAACACACCAAACCCGTTCCGGAAACCTCCCAGTTGTGCATTGAAATCCAAATAGTTATCAACCTTTGTCTTCTCTTTTACTGCGGGCTCACCACCGAATGCTTGTATCAGGGCATTCCATTCCTCATCGGAGGGAAGATGCCAGCCATCCGGACATACCTTCTGTGCTGTTTCCCAGGTATATAATCTACCATATTGATCACAGCCTTCACTCGGTTTTCCGGTCATTTTATTGAGGACATTCAACGAATAGCACCATGATCCGATACCGACAGCATAATTCAGGTTTTCTGCCATCCAGACTTTCCCGCCAATCGTGATACTGCGATAGGTTTTATGGTCTCTCTCATCGGTGAATGTTCCCGGTACCAGGTCTTTTGGACCGACATATTTTTGCGAATAAGTAATGAGAACGGGAAAGAACAGGATGAACAGGAAGGTAAATTTTTTCATTGTTTGAGCATATTACTGATTTACTCTTCCATTCCGGGTGGTAATCCTTTTTCCAGCCTGGAGTAATCCTGGATAAAAGCATCCATGTACCACTCCTTTTGAATAGCAGGCAGCACTTTCAGGGCTTTTGAATAGCCCTGGTATTTACCGATACAGTACCGGATAAAACCATCTTTGCATTTAAATTCCAGGATATCCTTCCTTCCGCGGAAAGCTTCCGGGTGCGGAGCTTCTCTCAATGCGAAGATCTGGATGGTATAATAGGGGATTTCGGAGATTCTTTCAGGCATTTCAAAGAAACCCTTTTCTGGTTCCTCTTCCACAACCCTGTCTGACAGTTCGTTCTGGTCAACCATTTCTGCTTCTTCGAACCCCAGTTCCTGGAGCTCACCCAGCAGATGTACGGCTTGTTGTCTTTGCGGGAAACTTCCCAGTGTATAGATGTATCCGTCAGTTGTTTGTTGCTCACGAATATAACGCAACTCTTCCATATCATACTGATCGAAGAATCCATCCGGCAGCCGTTCCTTAACCTTCACAACGATCACTGTGTATTTCAGGGAGTTTTTAGGCAGCAGGTACTGAGGCAGGGCCATCTCTTCCCGGATCTCTGTAAGGGAATCGGATGTCAGGATTTTCATTTCCACCCGTCTGAAAAACTGTGGATCATTCAGGTCGGTGATCGTTTGCTGCTGATTTTTCGGGACGGCTATAATCTCACCCAATCCTTTGGTAATGAGCCGTATGGGATTAATTCCCTTGCGGAAAAGATACTGTGCAACTGCATTTGCCCGGCGTTGTGATAACTGGATGTTATAAGCCCTGCTTCCCACAGTATCCGTGTGTCCTGTTAGCTCAAATTCCAGTTGTGGGTATTGATACATAATGGCTGCCAGTTTTTCCAGCTTCATTTTTTCGCTTTCCAGGATTGAATAATCATCGAAGTCGAAGTAGATATTGTCAATGGCAAGGTATTCCCCGGAAGCAACCTGCCTGGGAACCAGGCGTGTGCTTAATGCAATATCCTGCACAGTAAAGCTTTTCCCCACCATGAGCTGGTGTTCCTGGGGTTCATATCCCTCGGATTGAAACACCAGGGTATAGTTACCCGGAGCGACTTCAACCTGATATTTCCCCGTTTCCGGTTCGGGAAGGACCGTTTTAATGGTATCGCCGGACAGGGTATCCACCACACTCACTGTTACGGCAGATTCACTGTGTATTTTTGAATCCTGAAGGCGGGTAGTACCGTGCAGGGTGATTAATGTGGGTGGTTCCACCGTATGGAGGATAATCTGGTAGATTGATTTCTTTACCGGTGAAACATCCTGGTAATGGGAGTACAAGAGTGTATCTCCTGCTCCTACCGGGGCGATAAAAAGGTCGTCATCCGTAGTATTGATTGGATACCCCAGATTTACCGGTAACGACCAGCTCCTTCCTTTGCCTTTCTCGCTGTAGTAAAAGTCAAATCCTCCCAGGCTGTTATGGCCCTGGGAACTAAAGTACAGTGTTTTACCATCGGATGTGAGTTGTGGACAATCCTCCATCAGGGGGGAATTTACTACAGGCCCCAGGTTTTTTGGGGGTCCCCAATCTCCGCTGGAAGTTTTGTCGGAGCGGTAGATATCCAACCGGCCATACCCTCCATTGCGGTTGCTTGAAAAGAAGAGTGTATTTCCATCCGGAGAGAGGCAGCAACTGCTCTCCCAGTATTTGGTATTGATATTCCGGCCCAGCGATTCCAGTTCTGACCAGTGTCCCTTCTCAAGGTAACTGACGAAGAGGTCTCCCAAACCCCTGTTATCGCGGTATACAAACAGGGTTTTTCCATCATTCGACAGAGAGGAGCTTATCCCATCACCTGGTGCATCGATTTCCTCTGTAATATTCCGGGGATTCTTCCAACCCTGTTCTCCTTTCGTGGTATAATAGAGCTGATACCCCTCCTCCCGCTTGATTGTATAAACCATACTTAATCCATTCCCGGAAACGGCTGGATTGATTACAAAGTTTGCCCTGTTTAGCCGGTCATCCAGGAGAACCTTTTTTATAGGCACGGGCTTCTTAAGCATCTCTTTTGCCAGCAGACACCCGTTAATCTGTTCTTGCACATAATCAACATTGTAGTAGCTGGATATATCGGCATGCTGTATGAATAAATTGTAGGCGTCAATGGCTTTGTCCAGGTCATTGTTTACATGATAGGCGAGTGCAAGATAGAACAGTGCATCGGTCGGCGCAGTCCTTTCTTTATAAGAAGAGACAAAATCTTTCGAGATATCCTCTGACGCTGCCATGAGGTAGGGAATGGCTTTCTCCTTTTCTCCCTGGATATTCAGGTAACAGAGTCCGATCTTATACTGGATGTGGGCACTCCCGGGATCCATGCGGTCCAGTTCGAGAAACAGTTGGAGGGCTTTTTTTTCTTCATCCAGGTAAAGAAGAATGGCTTCGGCTTCCCTGAAAATATCCCGGAATACCCTCATATCCTGTGAACGGATCGGGCAGATGATTATCTTCAGCAACAGAAGTGAGCATAAAACCTTCCTGAACATGATGGTCCGGATTGTATTATCCTCAAAAATAATAATTTATGTTTAATTGAAAAGCCTATCCCTACGAAGAAGTTAAATAAAGTGTGGGAATAACATCAGGAATTTCTTTGAACCTCATGCCGTTAAACACTATAGTTCACTGGTATGGGAACATTCTGAAATACCGGTCACCTCAGACAGGGCGTAAAGCAGATCATGATCCATTCTCCCTTTGATGCATACCACTGCATTTTCGTCACCCCCAACTACGATGGCCAACTCGGTGATGCGGTGATTCTTCTCCCGTGCGAATATCAGTACATCTTCATCTTCTTCATGCACTTCAAGAAGGAGTTCATACCGCGAATCCATCCTGTCGCAATTGATCTCTTTTGCAAAATTCAGTGTATGATTCAAAACAGGATGTTCTACCGTGAGGATCTTAATGGATCGTATGGTGCGCAACAGTTCTTCTTCTTCAGCATCCAGGTCTGCCACTGAAGCGGCAAACCGGCATATGAATCCGGGAATGTAAAGCGACATCACCCCATCCATACCGCGGTATTTGATGAACAATTTGTCTGTTTGTGATGGCTGAGCCGATACACTGAAGGAGGTAAGGGCTACAAGGGAAATAATGATCAGCTTTTTCATGATAGGATGTTTTTCTATAGAAAAGACGAACGGGACAGCGATATGTTACAATCAAGTGTTATTTTGTAAACCTTGCAGACTTTAATGCTTTTGGATCATTTAAAGCGGTTTGATTTGAAGCATCTCCATACGCATAATAAATATCTGTTCCGATTGTTCTAACGGCAACCGGAGAATCTCCATCTGAGAAATCCCCTGAAACTGATTTCCAGTTATTGCCGTCATATAGAAACAGCGCCGGATAGATAGCACTTTGTGATTCAATTTTCTCTGAACAAATAATAACATTCCCATCCGAATCAACGGCAATGGCATAGGGGGTATAAAACCAATCATCATTCCCATCGGCCAGGGTTTCAACCGTTGATGTTGAAGTAACCTTATAGACACCACCTCTGTATTGGGCTAACCACTGGGTTGAACTTGTAAAATAGAGTATCCCTGATCCCTGTGCCACCTGGATGTTCATAATGTAATCGGCAGTCCATGCCAAATCCGTTTCCCAGGTTGTGCCGTTCAGATGCTTTATGTGGAGGGTGTGATTATAATCACTATTCTGGACGGTATAATAGAGATAGAGCGTTCCATCAAAGTTTTCCAGAGCCACGTTGAATACGTCATTGTCAGATTCAATCCATCCATTGACATCACCACCAACACTATTCCAGGATGAGCCAGTCCACTTAACGACTGTCAGATCCCAGTCAGGATATGCTTTCATCGCCACAAATACTTCGTTACTCAATACTTCCAGATCCATCGCTGCAGGTGCCTGGGCCATTCCCATATTTCCTGCTGCCAGGTTTTCTGACCAGGAACTCCCATTGAATCCATAGATGTAGATTGAATCACCATCAAGTCCGGCAAGGTATTGATTGCTGCTTCCTGCAGCAATTCCCATATCCGTAATGGATCCGGTGGTAATATCGGATGGAAGTGTTCCTCCCAGCTCTTCCCAGGTTGTTCCGTTGAGTTTGTAAATTCCCGGATTACCAGAAATAGTATAATCCTTGAGAACACCCAAATAGGGAATCCCGTTTTCAATTTTCATCTCAACGAACGAGATCCCATCACTTACAGAGTTTATGGTAATCAATCCCGTTCTCGAGTAATTAATTGTTTCCAGTTCATCTCCACCATTCCCTTCTTTTATCATATCCGCATCGAATTCTTTAGTTACCGGAGTACCATCAATCATAAAATCGTATGCAATAGCAACCTTATAATAATAGGTTTCATCAGGGGCAAATAGATAATCCGTGAAGTTTTTGTCGGATGTTGTACCGGTAAGGTTAATATTATTTAAATTCGTTTGTATTGCAAAGTAAATATTATAGTTCGTCATTGTTCGATTTACCAGCGTACTTTCATTGTTCGGATCTGTCCAGACTAGTAGCATATGATTCTCATCAACCCTGGTTATTTCAGTCACTGTCACTTTTTCCGGATTGAATGCAAATCCTTCTTCAACATCAGTAAAATCACTAAATCCACCCTCATTACGGTGTGCCCGGCATTTATACTGGTATACCTGACCGGGGATAATTTCTTCTCCTGGTAACAACCATCCAATATCCCACCACAGTGGATCCTCCAGCCAACCAAGCTCTTCCCATTCCCCTGTAAATGGATCTTTACGCCATATTTCATAAGCTTCTGCATCAGGGACCGGATCCCAATTAATAAATATAGTTCCTATATAGGTACCATCGGATGCACTCAGCCCCTTTGGCACATTTACCGTATCCTCCTTTTCACAGGAGAAAACCAGGATGAACAAAAAGGAGATTAAAAACATTACTTTCAGGCCGGAGAACATACTTTTTTTCATCTTACTATTCTTTGTTTTTAGTTGGTTACATCAAATTTACTGAATATAATCCAGATGCCCCAGGATGACACGGTGTTGTCGAACACCTGATCCTAATATCGTAGAATAGCATGTTGTTGTCGAGCATCAACGGCAACTATTACAAGTAAGTAGGTTAACCTGTTGTGCTATTAAAATAAAAGCTAAGGAAGTTATTATTAGTAATTGGTTATTAATTTTTTAGCTCCGTAGTAGCGCAATGTTGATAGCCCAGGGTAAACGAGTGCAAGCGAGTGCAACCCTGGGTTGAATTCATCCCTTCCAAAGCGGTCCAACTACAATGATATATAATAGGGAACCCGTTTCATGGACCGCAATTTACCAAACGTCTATTAATGTATCCGTCAGACGCCTGCCTCGCCGGTTTACCTGCCGGAGGCATGGCAGGCAGGTTTCCAAAGTCGTTTCCGTTCCAAAGGATCGGTAAATGATCTGGCAGATCATGAGCGACTCAGAGAGTCACTCTCCACAGACTCATGATATTCCGATTGTATATATTTAATTCCCGGTTCCCGTCTGTTTTTTCAACGAGCAATTGACCCTCCGGATA
>Ga0315537_1000874_pt1 | contig 23961 bp, 25 predicted proteins | sample SalMarSW160270MG_FD_203091 | JGI IMG/M metagenome (GOLD analysis project Ga0315537, IMG submission 203091) | Salt marsh sediment microbial communities from the Plum Island Ecosystem LTER, Massachusetts, United States - Salt Marsh Sediment SW1602-70 ...
GGTCAGCCATGTTGTCAGCGGCATCCGTGCGCGTGAGGAATTTTTTGTCAACATCGCGTAAATGATCCGAAAACTGCCGAATACATCGCCGATTATTCCGGAAGAACCCAAGTGTTTTCACCGCTTCTTCACCTCGGCGGCGGCATCACTGCCCGTGAAGTCGAAGAACCGACCATCCTGCCTGAGGATGTCATGGGCCTCTCTCCCAGAGACTTTTTCATGTTTTCATTTGAAGGGGGTTTTAAAGGTCGTACCCCGATTGTTCATCCGCCCGGAATTACCATTGAATTTCCACGGCTAAGTATTGAAAAGAATTGATGTCAAAAATGAGGGTGCATTTTCAACATGCTGTCTTTTCCAACACTTTTTAAAATATGCACCCTGTTTTGTATGTTGTTCATCATTTACGAATTCGCCAATTTGCCGGGCTTTAACAGGGATAAAAAAGCCATTAAAAGGATGGACCGGTTTGTGGAAAAATTAAACAAAGAAAGAAAAAAGGCGAACGAAATTCCTGATAAAGTATCGGCAACAGACTATGAGACGGAAAACGACCGGGATACTTCCCGTAAATGCCCGGTGGATGAAGACGCAAAAGATGTTCAATGGAAAAATAAGGCCATTATGTTGTTTTATTACCGATATGTATCCCCCTATTTAAAGACGCTGGAAAGTTTAAGTTATCTAATTCCCATAAAAAAAATTTTACAAATTCTGGACGATTACGGCAGTTGCCCCTCTGTTCAGGATCATCATGGCACGGACAGGCGGTATTGGAAAAACCGTTATAAAGAACTTTCAAAAATTACCCTTGCCGAACACACCCTCAATGTCGCCGTCGAGCTGGCGGGACAAAAAACAATCCATGGTCCTGAACATGCCGCGTCCATGGGTCGTTTGCTCATCACAGGCCTGGGACATGATCTTGGAAAGATCCCGGAGTATCGGAAAGATAAAACCGAGGATGATCGGGATCACCATTTAAGGTCAAGGGATATACTCGATAAATTGCTGCCCGGAAACTTAAGATCAAGACAAGAGATCCTTAAGGCCGTCCAGGGCCATCATTATTCAAGCGATGATCCGGACGCTTTGACGACCCTGCTTAAAAAAGCGGATCAGGAAGCAAGAAGAAAGGAACTGCAACAAGATTCCATAGACGTTAAACACACCTCGGAAACCGGATCAAACAAAGAAAAATGCCAGAACGATCAAAAGTATACGGAGGGCAAAAATAAATATCGCATCGAAAAGATGGATTTGAAATGGCTGAACGGAAATGAATTGCTGGATCTCATCGACCGGAAAATAAATTTCGTAAACAAGCGTAATCAATATCAGGCATTTTCGTGCAAGGAAACAGGATTGGTGTATGTTCAGCCGGAGGTTATGTTCGATGGCGTGATGAAGTTGGCAATGAAAAATAACCAACACGGATTTGCCGTTTACAGCAGATCCAGGCAGGATAAAAACAATGTGATTTTAAATGTCAAAAAGCTTCTTGAAAAACACATTCATGGAAAAATAGGTCCGACGTTCGTGGGTCAAAAATATCAGATCGTCACCTGGGAAGGAAATAAACTAAATCCGGGGTTTTACCTGCCGATAAAAGTCTCCGCATTTTCGACTTCACCTTCGGACATCGAACGGCGAAAAAACGGTGTCACATATGCCCATAAAATACTTCGATCCATAAAGCATGTCGAGGTGTATGATCGAAAGGATTCCCAACTTTAACACGTAAAACAACAACTGGTGAAAAATGAAAAAAAGCGTTCTGGCGATTATGTTTCTTACAGGCATACTATTGGCGGCTTCCAACGTCTGTGGCGAGATCATGGATTTGGGGACGGTGGGCAGGGTCTATCCTATCGCTGAAAAAGACTGTCTGAATGAAATCAGGGAAAAGGCAAAGAAGTTAGACTGGGAAAAGATAAGAGATGAAAGCATAGAAATGGCGAAAAACTATAAGCCGGAAAACCTTGTTAAACTGCCCAAAGCAACCCAAGACAAAACTTTTTTGGTTGATATGTCGTACACCTTGGGAAACGACATTCCCGACAAAGACGGCAAAATAATTTATCACAAAGGGTATCGATTCAATCCGCTTGAATACATCGATTATTCAAATAGACCCGCTGCTTTTTGAAAGATTTGGTATCGAAAGTGTTCCGGCTTTTGTCTTCCTTCAAAATGTCAAAGTCGATGATAGCGAGTTCAGCCTTGCTTTAAAGGATAACCTGAAGACAGATCCCAAGGGTCTCATTGTTCGGGGGGATATACCTTTAAGACATGCACTTCAAAGATTTGATAAGGAAAGCAGTAATCCGAGAATAAAACATGTGCTTAAAATGATCGGAGGAAAAGGATTTTATGGAAAACAGAAAATGTGATGGCGTGAGACAACCCCTGGAAGCTGAAGCCAAAAAAGAGGTGCAGGCAAAGCATCCAAGCAAAGTTCTTAGTGTGGCAGGCTTAATTCTTGCTGTGTTGATTTTTACCTATATGGGAAAGGCGGTGCCGAAAAATATCCTGATATCGCATACGGATTCGGTCGGCCACAGACTTTTTTATTTCAAGAGACATGTAGACCCGAAGCAATTAAAAAAAGGCGATTATGCGGTCTTTTCCATAGATACATCGTACATTCCAAACTGTCATCCCTGTAAAGTCATCAAGAGGATAAGCTGTGTCGAAGGAGAGTACCTGTATTGCAATGCTGCCGGAGCATATTATTGCGGGAAACGGTTTTTGGGGATGGCAAAGACAAAATCCAAGAAAGGAGAGCCTGTTCAGGCGTTTGTTTTCAACGGGATTGTGCCCATAAATAAAATTTTTGCAATGGGCGGGCATAAAGACAGCTACGATTCCCGGTATTTTGGTTTTGTCGAAAGATCAAAAATTACAGGATTGGCAATACCTTTGCTCTAATTGGTTCGCTTAAAAGGGGAGGGTGTCAACGGCGATGTTTTGCAGTAATAAAAAAGAAGATAGGATATGTCCGCTGTGGCTTTGCATCATTTTTTTTTCATTATGTATTTTCAGCCACTCGATAGACGGATTCGCACGGGAAAACCAAATGGGGGAGGGAAGTGCTTCAAAAGGTTTAAATCCAAAAAACGATAAAGTATTTTACGACGACAGACAAAGTGGTTGGTACTGGTACGAAGCCGGCAAAGAGGGTAAGGAAACTAAAACGTCCACGTCAAGCGAGTATTCGGCAACACAACCACCAAACAAAGTACCTTCAGAATATTCATACAATGAAATGTGGGTGATGTACCCCGATGACTTCAAGGCTTATAGCTCAAAGGTTACCAAACGAGCAGTGCAGTTTCCAACGGAAGAAAATATAACACATTATCTGGAAGTGATGGATGTGACCAGGAGAAAATCTGCGGCTTTTACGGCTGCTGTGAATTATGTGGCGCAAAAAAATGCGCTCTACACCCGGGAGGATACGCACCCGATTACAGCGCCGGGTCTTAAGGTGATGAAAGATATCAGGTATCACGAAGTAGACAGTTTGATCAGAAATTCACGAAAAGAATTTGCCCTGATCATGTTTACTCAACCGGGTTGCGGGTTCTGTAATGCTCAAACCGATATTCTGAGTTTTTTCGAGGAAACTTTTGGATGGCCCCTTAGAATGGTCAACATCAAGGAAAATCCCGCTGCAGGAGCTCGTTTCGGTGTGGAACAGACCCCTTCGATTATTTTGGTACATAAAGAAACCAAGGACTATCTGAGAATCTCATCAGGAGTTATTTCATTGTCAAAACTGAAACTAAGGCTTTATAGGAGCATCAGAATGATGAAAAACGAAATCCTGCCGGAACAATGGGGGACATATGACTTTGAAAAAGGTACAGGAGGAGATCCTCTTCAGTTCGTGGATATTGATAACCGGTATAACTCCCGCAAAAGATAAAAAAAGCCTGGGATGAGAATACAGCAATATATACCATTTATTAGTTATGTCGTATTCATTACGAGTGTTATCCTCCACGAAATCAGCCACGGGGTTACCGCCTATCTTTGTGGAGATAAGACGGCAATGGATGCCGGTCGGCTCTCTCTTTTACCTATAAGACATTTTGATGTTATCGGATCGATGGTTGTACCGGTATTATTATTTTTAACCGGCTCTACCATATTCGGCTGGGCGAAGCCTGTGCCGGTCAACTTTGACAACTTGAAATTAAAGGAGAAGGTTTTTGTATCCTGTGCAGGTGTTTTCACCAATATGATTCTATCGGGAGCAGGATTGTTTTTATATTACAAAACCAATCAATACATGGAGCCCGGAGCGCCGATGTTGATACAAATACTTTGTGTTGGCGTTTTTCTATTTTTCCCCATTAATATTTTTTTGGCCGTATTTAATGTGCTGCCATTGCCACCTTTTGACGGATGGATAATGATATCATCATTTTTAAAAAAGGATATCGACAAACACATCGCAAATCGTCCGTGGTTCATTTGGCTTTCCATCATAACGGCGGTTGCCATATTAAAACTGGTTTCCCCGTACCTTTTAAATTTCGTAAGATATGCTTCCCAATTGCCTTTGAGCTGATATGGAGTTTACGTATTCCCAAGACTATGAAGGCATGGCCGATCTAAGGCGGTTCCAGCAAAAAAGAGAATCGAAAATGGCACGGAAGAACATAAAAAAGGTAAAATGAGAATACAAAAAGGCAAGAACGGTCAGCGCAAGGGGTCAACAGGTACAAATAAAGGACAAAGAAGGACAGGCAAAGGGATAAAATGAAATATAAGAATATAAAATTGACCAAGAAAAGGCAGGCGAAATGTTTAAATTTGATAAAATACAGCCCCGGTTTGAATATCAAAACCGGCTCGGTTGGCAAGTCAGGATCTCTTTTTTCATTTAAAAAAAATAAATTGATAGTGTCCTCTATTTCATCCTCGTATCATTGCAGGATGATAGGAAATAAAGTTAAGATGAGAATAAAATAAATGGGATTGATGTCGCCCAAAAAATCGTTTGAAAAAGATGGTGTCCTCCAAAATGAATAGAGATTTTGACGGAAATATATATTGATATTAATATGATAGAGTCCAACCTTTATAAGGAAATAAAAAAAATAGTTGCATGAAAACGATATGTTCCCTCGTCTAACATAATATATATTATATATGGAAGACACCGTGCCGAAAAAACCTTCCGTTTTCATTTAACTGGCTTCCTAATACTATTTAAAATCGATAAAACAATCTGGCCAAAAATGAAAAAAACCATGGAGAAAAATATGAACAGGATGGACGACTGGATAGAATCAAGGCTGATGAACGCAAAGAAAAATAAGAGTGCGGTCAGCACGAAAGATTTGATCGCAGAGATCAGCATAACATTTAATCTGAAGACAAGTCGGCAGTCAATAAGGAACCTGAAGGAAAAAATCAAAACCATACGAAATCGAGTCAACAAAAAATATACCAGACAGAAACAAACATGTGAAAGATATGCCCGGAAACTGTTTGTGCCAAATGAGATGATACAGCGGTGGGTGGAAAACGGGCTGTTCCCCATACAAAACCCCAGGAAGATCGAAAGAATAATGAAGGTTATCGAGGAGAGGGATTATTTCAGGGAGGCACTTAGTAAAAAGCAAGGCGGTTATATAATTCCTATAGAAAAAGGAACGCCCCTGATAAAGTAACGTCATCGGCACGAACCGCAAAAAGTATTTCTTTTTGCGTTATTAAAGATGGGCTGGCTTGAGATGTGTGGTTTAAATATGACAGAACAGCAAAAAATGAACACCCCCCCTACCACTTTACAGCAACGCAAAACGATACATTCTCCACACCAGACTTTTCATGGCCGCACGCTTTTGTTCTCAGATCTTACCGATTATCATCTGTCTGCTTTACATTACCCTTAGCATCGTGGCACAAAAATATTCCCATATCTGCCTTTTCGGCATCTTGATCATATTTGTAAGTTACGGTTTCATATTCATGGTCAATTACATTATCGCGCTAACTTTGAGATGCGATAATTGCAAAAAGCCACCTACCATAAAACGGAAATTAAAAATAGATTTGAAAGAGGAATTAAGAAGTGGACTCATGAAAAAATGGAAACCGGTTGTACCTGTTCAGTTGGTCGAAAAATCATTCAGGTGTGTGCATTGCGGAGCCGAGTATTCCCTTTCAATATGATCCAAATGAAAATTGTAAAAATTGAAATTTAACCTTACACTTCAAAAATTTAGATTCAATAAAACCCGCCAATCTTCAGATCACAATAATATCTATCAACAGTTTAATGCAATCTGCTCAGATGATGATATTACAATGTCGCTTGTCACTGGTGTTTTGGTTGGTTTGATAAAATGATGTGAGGCGATATGTTGGAGGTATCTGGATCGACAAAACAAACTTGGTTTGTGCAACTATAAAATAACAAAAAATTTTGCTTATGAGCTTTCAACACGATCACAATGACAGGATTCACCGCGAGATTTTTCAAACGCTTCTCGTCCTTCCCGGAATGAGAAAATGGCTATAAGGACAGCCCCTATAGAATCAATGCCTCCTATACCGGTTATTTCGTACCCTACACTGGATATAAGTAGAATAAGAGAGAGATAGAGACAGGCTTTCGTACAGTTGGCATCTTCTAAAATTGCATCGGAATTCAGTTGTCTTCCCACTTTAACCTTAAAGTGGATCAATGCCCACATCGTGAAAATAGATATCATAGCAATTACAATTCCCCAAAAAGTGGTTTCAGGCCGATGCCCCTCGTATATATTGATACCGGCAGTAACGAACAATCCGGCGGCCAAAAGATAAAATGCAATGCCTGTGATTTGGAGTGCTCTTTTTTCAAATGAATCTGGGTGAGCGTCTAAATTGTGTCTAATTCGCCGAACCATATACCAAATACCAATACCGGAAAGGACCTCGACAAAGGAATCAATTCCAAAACCCAATAAAGAAAGCGTTTCATCCGTCGCACCAAAAAAACCGATACAAAGCCCTCAATAAGATTATAGAATATAGTGATCAGAGCAAGTAAAGATGCTCTTTTGTATAGATTTAACTTTACTTGAGTTACTTCGTCGGATGATGTCGCAGGAATTTTCATTTAGTGTAGTTTTTATTCGATGCTTAGTCTTTATAAGTAGAAGAGCCAAACATTCGGAACTCAGTGGCCTTTCTTGAGGTTCCACAGCTCTAATAAAACCTATTAAATCAGTTTCGACGCAATAGTCGCAACATGTCTGCCCTGAAAGCGCGCGGCGTTTAGCTCATTTTCACTGGGCATCCTTTCTCCTGAGCCGCCAGCAATTGTGGAAGCGCCATAAGGAGACCCACCCGTTATTTCATCCGTTCGCATTTGTCCTTGGAAAGTATAGGGCAAACCAACGACTATGAATCCATGGTGAAGCAGGGTGATGTGAAAAGAAAGGATTGTGGACTCTTGTCCGCCGTGTTGAGTTGCACTGCTTGTAAAAACACTTCCCACCTTTCCAACCAACGCACCCGTTGCCCAAAGTTGTCCGGTCGCGTCCAGGAACTGGCGCATTTGACCGCACATATTACCGAACCTGGTTGGCGTCCCGAAAATAACTGCATCTGCTGAAGCAAGCTCCTCTACCTTACAAACCGGCACTTTTGACATGGATTGTTGTGCATCTACTGCTCCCATTTTTTCGAGCACTTCCTCCGGGAGCGTTTCGGGCACACGTCGCAGGATTGTCTCAGCACCCTCTATTTCCCTTACTCCTTCTGCAACAGCTTCTGCCATTTTATGGACATGGCCATAAGTCGAGTAATATACTATTAATACTTTCATAATGAGGTCTCCTTTTACCCGTCTGAATTTCTAATATGAATTCATTAAAGTATCATCAATCTTATGATCGTTGGCTTAGACCTGTCGAAATTCCACTCAAGAGTTGTCGCGGATCAAATTCGATATCTGGTTTTTTGTTCATCAGTATATCAGGCAACTGTTCTACAAAGGTTTTTATCTGATCACGAACTCGGCGGTAATGTTGCATGGCCTCTTCTTCGTCTCGAGCATTTTCAGCAAGCCTCGGTGGATCTTCAAAACCCACATGGATGATGCTGGTTTTGGCCGGAAAAGAGGGACATGCCTTTTGCGCATTATCGCAAAGCGTTATTACATAATCAAACTCGATATCTTTGATCTCATCAATAGATTTCGATCTTTGACTTGAGATGTCAATTCCGACTTCTGCCATGGTTTTGATGGCTCGTGGATCGATCCCCTTAGGTTCTATTCCGGCGGAACGGGCCTCTACCTCAGCTTTTTTCAACTGACGAGTAAATCCTTCGGCGATCTGACTGCGGCAGGAATTTCCGGTGCACAGAAACAGGATTTTTAGTTTTTTGGTATTTTCCATTATATTTTTCCTTTTAAATTAATGAAGTTATGCTTTTGCGATCGCTGCCGGTTTGGCTTCAGTAAAATCAGCATCTGCTTCTTTAAACCAGTGGGTCGTCTTGAGGCAGATTTTTACCAGCATTAACATTACCGGCACCTCGATCAGTACACCGACCACCGTAGCCAGCGCAGCGCCGGACGAAAGACCGAACAGCATGGTTGCTGTAGCAATAGCCACCTCGAAATGATTGGAAGCTCCGATCATAGCCGCCGGTGCTGCATCCACATAGCGCAGTTTCAGCAGCCGCGCCAGGCCATACCCAAACCAGAAGATGAGCATGGTCTGAATAAAGAGCGGAACCGCGATCCATGCGATGGTCAGCGGATTGCTAATAATCACTTCGCCTTTAAAGGAAAACAACAGTACCAAGGTGATGAGCAGAGCGATTATCGTAATGGGAGTAAGGACGTGTAAAAATTTTTCTTTAAACCATGTTTCACCTTTGGCGGAGATGATCCATTTTCGTGAAAGATATCCGGCGACCAAAGGCAAGGCTACGTAGATGCCTATGGAAAGCAGCAGCGCCTGCCAGGGTACCGGCAGACGTCCCACACCCAGCAAAAATCCTCCCAAAACACCATAAAGTACGAGCATGGTCAACGAGTTGATGGCTACCATCACAAGGGTCAGACCGTCATTGCCTCGTGATAGATATCCCCACACCAAAACCATGGCCGTGCATGGTGCGATTCCCAGGAGAATACAGCCAGCCAGATAGCTGCGCCAAAGCGGAACTTCAAGCATTTTGATGCCGTCGGCCATCACCACGGTACCGGCTCCGTGGGTCGCACCTACCGGAAGATCGAGACCGAACGGCATTTTGACCAAATCCACGGCATTCGGCCCTATGAATCGGTAAAACAGGGTTCCCAAAAAAAAGAGAGCAATGGCATACATGGTAAACGGCTTGATACACCAGTTGACAAACAGTGTCAAAAATACCGGTTTACCACTTTTGCCCGCCTGGATGACCTCACCGAAATCGATTTTCACCATGATCGGATACATCATGAAAAAAAGGCAGACTGCAATGGGAATGGACACCACCGGTGCCCCGTTGACAAAGATGGCCAGACCATCTAAATATTGCGCCACGCCGGGGGCGATTTTACCGAGCAAAATGCCGGCAACAATGCACAGCAACACCCACAGGGATAAAAATCGTTCGAAAATACTGGTCATTTTTCGATCATTATTTAAAACAGTATCGTTGCTCATCAATCATTTCCTTGATTACGTTCTACTGTGAACCTTGCACAGCACCTCAGGATCAAGCTTTAGGATTTCATTCATACGTTCTGCATCCTGCTTGATACGCGAGGTTTTCGTAAGTGTTCTAATTGTCCACTCTATGGCTTCCCGAACTTCAGGCGGTGATCCGTCGCTGGCCAATCGGTAATACCGCCAACGGCCCTGTTGTCGGCCTTCAACCAGTCTGGCATTGGCAAGAATCGACATATGTTTGGAAACCGTTGAAGGCGCCAACCCTAAAAGTTCAATAATCTGGCACACGCACAGCTCCCGTCCGTTTAGTGCCAGTAAAGTACGAACTCGGTTTTCATCAGACAGGGCTTTGGTAATCATCATAAAAGCAAACATAACTTCCACCTTTTTTGTTCGTTATTTCGCCATTTAACGAAATATAATGACTAATAAAATGTTTGTCAAGAACCGCTTTATTTTGACAGGTATTTTTTTTGATATATCTAATCAGCGAACAAAATTTTCACTTTATTAAAAGACTAAAATCATATATACATCTATAAAATTAGACATACCTAAATTCCCAATCAAACCCTCAGCCTTTAAAAGATATAAATACATATAATGTCATGCAAAATAAATTATTCGAATTAATCTCGACTGTTAAAAATGTCGTTAAAAATCTGACCATCATGCTTCCTGAAAATATAAAGGTCCAACAAAGGATAACCGATACCTATGGAAAAACAATCGACAACCCCGCCGAACTTTATGTGACGCTGAACGATATGTGCATAAAGCCCATAGATCCGGAAAACGACAAAGAAGGTATGATCGGCATCAGCCTTGTTAAGGTTCAAGTCGACGATTATACCCAAGAACGGCAAACCATGCTGCACCCCGGCAATTACATCCAGTTAACAATAAGCTCGACCTCCGGTCTGGATGGCGATGCAATCAATAAAATGCATGAAATCATCAGGAACTATGGGGGAATATCGGATAACTATCGGGTTTCTGAACTTGGTAAGGATATGTTTATTGCGCACATATCCTCGGTTCCTGTCTGTGGATAATCCCATTTAGGAAAGATGATTTTTTGAAAAACCGACAAACCGGAAAAAACGGTCCAAAGTTTTCAGGAATTTTGTGGAACGATAGAGTCAAAAAATACCTGGATTGATTTCCTTGATAATTTCAAGATGTATTTTAGCCAATCCTTACATCAACACATGATTCGTTCTGATTGAAGCAACGCACGGTTGACCTATGACACAGCATACCGACCGGAAAACCGGAATTAAGGTGTAATCGGATTTTACGTAAGAAAATCATAATCTTTTTCAAAATACATCTCATACTGCCAGCGTTCTTCGACGAGCTCATCCGGCACATCTGATAAAAAATACGCTTCTGCAGCATCTCCGTATGAATATGAATAACCGCTTGGGCCTCCTGAACGGGTGAGGATTAATTCATTCTTTGCTCGAGTCATGGCAACATATAAAATCCGTCGTTCCTCTTCCTCATCATCCTCAACACCTAAACTGCGAATGTGAGGATACATTCCCGGCTCAACCCGAATAACATAACAAACAGGGGCTTCTGTACCCTTGGCGCTGTGAACCGTTATCAGAGTTACCACATCCTGGTTATCCAATCTTGATGCAACTGTTGATGTTATGGGGTCCAAGGTATATGTCTCAATAAACCTCATCAGACTTCGATACCGTTCCGCGAGTCTCACCAGCAGGTCAAAGTCCTTTTTCCGTAGATCCCATTTATCGTATTTCTGAGACAAGATTGGTTTCAAAAATTCTCCCCCTACCCGCAAAGCTTTGGTCGGTTCGTTCCAGTATTTTAATATTGTTTTGGGTCCACTCACAATTCTCTGCTGATCCTTTTTAAGCTTATTAGACAATTGGTTTAACGCTTCTTTCATAGTCCCCATTTCTTTCATTGCCGATATCAGTCGCGATGAAGTGACGTCACCGATTCTTGGCCATAGGGTCAAATATCTCATCCAGGCTATCTCATCATAATAACTTGCTGCTGCTCTGATTAAACAAAGAAGGTCTTTGACATGGGCAGCCTGCAAAAAACTAATTCCACCGATAAATATGTATGGAATATTTTTTTCAATCAACATGGCTTCAACACTTCTTGAACCCCAGGCAGTCCTTGTGAGAATCATATGATCACTCCATGAAGATCCTGTTTCATGGCGCTCGATAAGATCCTCCGCAATCCATTTCGCTTCATAAAGATCACTGTCAAAATCAACCAAAACGGGTTTAATACCGGTTCCCCGCTGAGCCTTAAGCTTTTTGTTATATTTCAAAGGAGATTCTTTTAATAGCCAGTTGGAAATATCTAAGATTTCCTGTGTGGAACGATAGTTATCTTCAAGCTTAAGAACGACTGAATCAGGAATTCGCTTTTTAAAAGAATGAACGTTTCTAAAATCAGCTCCTCGGAACGCATAAATACTTTGAGCATCATCCCCCACACAGAACAGTTTGGCGGGGTCTTTCATACCGTCCAGGATAATCCATTGCAGAGGATTTGTGTCCTGTGTCTCATCAACGAGGATGTGATCGTAGCGGCTCCGTAGTTGATTACGGATTGATGAATCTTCATGTAGCTTTTTACCGAAGTGATAAAGAATGTCGTCAAAATCAAAATAAAGGTTTAATTGTTTTCTCTGTTTGTATTCGGCCAATACGGCCAATATTTTATTGCAAGTTTCCTCATCAAATTCCGTATATTTATTTAAATATTCCAATACGCTCATGTTTGTATTACGGGAATATGAGAATATGTTTACCAACTGAGAAGCTCGTGGAAAGTTTTCTCCTTTGGTTACATATCCTGCCCTTGCAAGCCTCATGAGACTGTTTTGATCATCATTGTCTATTACTGTAAAATCCTGGATTCCAAATTTATCTCCCATTCTTCGCATGGTTAATAAACAGAAATGATGAAATGTTCCCGCTGTTACTTCTTTGGCGGTATCGCCAATACTCAAGTATAATCTATCTATCATTTCTCTGGCGGCCCTGCGTGTAAATGTCAAAAGAAGTATGCGTCTTGGATCAACACCTTTTCGTATTAGATATTCGGCCCGGGCGATTATGGTCAGTGTTTTTCCTGTTCCGGCTCCCGCCAAAACCAAAATATGTTGATCTTTATATTTAGCCGCTATTTGCTGATTTTTATTCAAACGTAATCCGTTACTCATAGTTATTTTTCTCGTATAACCAAAACCTCAATATTAATAATGAGTTGATCATTTTTTTAAACACAAAATATAGTTTATAAAATCAAAGCTCAATTTTTACAATTCATTTTTGCCGAACTATTAATACCATATAATCCAAACCATTCTGGTTAGTTCTTAATCAAACAGAATAAATTAAAAAGATTCTAAATCGAAATTTGGGAACTATCGGAAGCTCGGTTATTACCCGCAAAACCGGATCTGGAAACCGGGTGTTTTTTTTATGTGAGCGCTTGATGTGTAAAATTAGAATAAATGGGAGATCGTTATTGAAGCGAAAATACGGATTCGGAAATGTATATTATTTGGATTCTTTCGTATCGGTTAATTCGAAATTAATCTTCCTTGAGAAACTCATCCTATTAAATACAGACTGTAAAAGCTGAAACTATTCATATATCCATTAAGTATCACAAGGCTGCTCCTTTTTCAGAGTACCAGATATATCTTTGAGACACAGAATATTTTCGCATGGTCAAGTTTCCGCTTTATTGCAGTGATCGCTAACTTGGCTGATTGAAATATTGCAGTAAAACGAATTTAGCATCATTTCGACAAGTACAAAATCTTGAGACTCTGTTAATGATCATGACTGGGTATTGTTGATCTTTAATGTGACCACTATTGGTTCCATTGTATCTTTTGAAAACCACCGTTGTAACTGAGGATTAATGGTCGCAGTAATCACTATTTGTCGAGCCTATGCACAAAATAAAGTTGGATTTTGGCAGTTGAAATACAACCGGATTAGAATTTTCTGTTGACAAGTCTAATTTAATATGATCTAAATTAAATAATTATTTGCTTAAATGGATATTGATATGCTCCTGGTCCAATCCCTGAAAGCCCTGGCCGACGAAAACCGGATGAAGATCCTGGCCATGCTACTGAACAGCGATCTGTGCGTTGGTGCCTTGGCAACCCACCTCGGCATCTCGAAGCCAGCAGTGTCCCAGCATCTCAGGATATTACGCAAGGCCGGATTGGTCAGGGGGGAAAAACGCGGCTATTGGACCCACTACATGGTGGACAGGCAGGCCATCGTTCGGATCGCGGAGGAACTCAACAAACTGGGTGAGACACGCAGGACGTTCAACAGTATTTGCTGGCGGATAAACGAAATGCCGCCAGATAGACATGAAACCAAGGAGGTTGATATGTGCCAAAATTGCTGCCAGCAGCCTGATAAGTTGCAGGATAAGCCGGAAAACTGCACGCCGGAACAAATCCGTGAGTGCCACGGGGATACGAAGGAGCATCCATGCTCCAAAGAAGATTGCGCTCCTAGAGACAAATAAGCGAACCCATTTGTTGAGGCCATGACCATCTCGGTTCCACTGATTGCCGCTGTTTTTGCCATTTCCCTTGTGCTGACGATGGTCGGCCTCGGAGGGGGGCTGATTTTTTCTCCGCTGTTTGTGCTTCTTGGGTTTGCCAAATCCCAAGCGGCTTCTGCCTCTTTATTCCTGAACCTTATCGCCGCCGCGTCCGCCGCCTACACCTATTCACGCAAAAAAATGGTGGATTTTTCGCTCGCCATCCCTCTGATCATCTCCTCCAGCCTCGCTGCCCCGGTCGGTTCGTATTTGAATGTGCGAATCGATTTGACTCCTTTTCTGGTGATCATGGCCGTTGTGCTGGCCTTGGCAGGCGTGCGCATGCTCATGTCGCCAGCGGCTGAAACGGAAAGCGTCAGCATAACCCCGTCAAAAAAAATCGTGGGTGGCGTCTGTATTGGCGCCTGTATCGGTCTTATGGGCGGTCTGCTGGGTATCGGTGGCGGGGTTTTCGTCGTTCCACTGCTCATCTATGTTCTCAAGACACCAACCAAGATCGCCGCCGCATCTTCGACATTCATCGTGTGTTTTTCATCCCTGGCAGGTTTTCTTGGCTACGCCTCAATGGCCAAAATCAACTGGATGTTTATCCTCCCCGCCGCCTTGGCCTCTTTCGCGGGCGGCCAGGCCGGTTCCAGGATCATGAGCAGCCGTCTCGAAGGCAAAAGCATTCGTGTTATTTTCAGTGTCATTTTATTTATTCTGTGCGTCAAACTGTTGCATCGTTCTTTTATCGGTTCGTGAGGAGAATTCATGTCGGAACGTTTTAAATTTGATCGATTGGAGTTGGCCGGGTCCTTGGGCGATCTGGGCACTTTACTGCCCATTGCCATCGCCATGGTCCTTTTTAACGGCCTCGACGCATTGGGACTGTTTCTGAGTGTCGGCGTCTTCTATGTTATTTCAGGAATTTATTTTGGCATTACCGTACCGGTACAACCGATGAAAGTCATCGGGGCGTACGCCATCGCCACCGCCATGAGCGCCGATCAGATTCTTGCCTCGTCCTTGCTCATGGGCGTTTTTCTATTGATCATTGGGATTACCGGGGCCATTGATATTATAAGTAAGGTCACCCCCAAATCGGTTATCCGCGGAGTGCAGCTGTCCACAGGGGCGCTACTGATTTCCGGCGGCGTTAAATTTATAACCGGAACTTCAAAATATCAGGCACTTCAGCAGGCGGTGGAGCCTCACCTTTCTGTTCAGTACCTCGGAGCAATCCCCATCAGCCTGGTGATCGGTGCCGTCGTCGCCATCGTAACCCTTCTTTTGCTGGACAATAAAAGATTTCCAGCCGGCCTGATTGTTGTGGCTGGCGGACTCGTCGCCGGCTTGGCTTTGGGTGCCAGGTTTGATTTGAGCAGCGGCGGCTTCGGCTTTAACCTCCCGGAAATTCATCCTTTCACATTTCCCGGAAAAGCGGATTTCACTTTCGCATTGTTCGCCTTGGCGCTGCCGCAGTTGCCGATGACCTTGGGAAATGCGGTACTTGCTTACACGGATCTTTCAAAGGAGTATTTCGGGGATCGGTCGGAAAAGGTAACAAATCGAAAAGCCTGCGTGAGCATGGCTTTGGCCAATTTTATTAGCTTTTTCCTCGGTGGCATGCCGTTGTGTCACGGAGCCGGAGGGCTGGCGGCGCATTATCGATTCGGGGCGCGAACAGCCGGGTCCAATGTGATGATTGGATTTCTCTTTTTAGCGCTGGCGGTTTTTTTGGGACACGACATTGTCGGGCTTTTCAACCTTCTGCCTATGTCCGTTTTAGGCGTTCTGCTGGTGTTCTCGGGTTCTCAGTTAACGCTCACTGTAATGGATCTGGACCAGCGTAAAGACTATTTTGTCGCCACTCTTATTTTGGGCATCACTCTGGCCTCAAATTTGGCGGCCGGTTTTATTACCGGGATGATCGTGGCCCAACTTCTAAAGTGGGATAAACTATCTGTATAGAAGCTGATCCGGGAAAGACGACCAGGGTGAAAAAGAGAGTGTAATCATCGGCCATGCTCACAACACTATGGTGAGGAATGATCTTTGGATGGTTGGAGGTGCCATGTGTAAAAAAAAGGAAATAGACGATGTGCTTAAACAGCTTCAGAGCTGCCGGGACACCGAACACATTCGGCGGCTTTTAAAGGAAGCCATTCCATGCAATGAATGCCCCGATTCAATAAAAACCGATAGGGAACAAGAACATGATTGCGGTTGCCGCGAGCATTTTCGGTCAGAAATAAAAAACATAATCATATCCATTGACATGAAAACGGATTAATTTTACCATGCAGGCCAAGCGATCAATATGAGTGAGTCCATTTATGTCGAGAATTTAAGCAAGCGTTTCGAAAAAGTCGAGGCGGTTGCCGGAATATCCTTCAGCGTTCGGCAAGGCGAGTTGTTCGGTTTCCTCGGCCCCAATGGAGCTGGGAAAACAACCACCATCAACATGCTCACAGGCTTGGCTCGTCCTGACACTGGAAAGATCCGAATCGGCGGCATCGATTGCGCGAACAATCCCAGGGCGGCCCAACACCTTGTCGGCGTGGTTCCGGACGAAAGCAACATGTATCCGGAGCTTACCGGATTCGAAAACCTCTATTTCTGCGCGGCACTTTATGGGATGGGCAAAGCTGAAAGACAGGCCAGGGCCCAGGAGCTTCTGGACGCCTTCGGCTTGACAGGCGCAGCGAAGCGAAAGTTCGGCGGCTATTCCAAGGGAATGAAGCGCAAACTCACCATCGCCGCAGGAATCATCCACCGGCCTGAAATTCTTTTCCTGGATGAACCGACCACAGGCATCGACGTGGCCAGCGCCCGGCAGCTGAGACAGTTGGTGGCCGATCTTCATCGAACCGGGACCACCATATTTCTGACCACCCATTACATCGAGGAAGCGGAAAGACTATGCGGGCGGATTGCTTTCATTGTCTCTGGACGCATCGTTAAAATCGATTCGGTCGAAAACCTGGTTCAACCCCTCAAAGACAAGCACGTGGTTCAGATCTCATGCGAAAGCGTTCAAGACGATCTGCAGGGAAGGCTTTCTGAAGCCTTCCCCGGTATAGCCTTCGGGAATCTGGGGCAAGGAAGAATTCGAGTAGAGGCGGACAATCCGGTGCCGGTCGGGCCGCTGGTTCGATTTCTGGAGGATTCCGGCGCCGAAGTTTCAGAAGCACGGAGAATACGGCCTTCCTTGGAAGACATTTTCGTCCGGATTACCGGTATCGAAGCCGGGGCGATGCGAATAGAAAAGGAAAAAATGGGAGGAAGCCGATGAAGTACTGGATCGCCTTCTGGAATATTCTGGTAAAGGATATGCGAACCTATTACCTGAAGCCGCCGAATGTCAGTTGGGGGCTGATTTTCCCCCTGGCCTGGACGAGCATGTTCTTCATCAAATCCGGTCTGGGGCTTGAAAATATCCTAATGCTGGTTCCCGGGGTGGTGGCCATCTCCATCCTGTTCGGCACCACCTCGATGCTGGCGGTAACGGTGACCTTCGAGAAAAAGAACCGCTCCTTCGAGCGGCTGCTTCTTGCCCCCATTCCCTTCGAACTTCTCATGTTGGCCAAGACCAGCGGCGCGATCCTGTTCGGTATGGCCAACGCGTTTGTTCCAGTGATCATGGCCGTATTTCTGACGGATCTGTCCCAGGTTGCCTGGAGGGCGTTCATTCCGGCCGTTTTCCTCATCGCTGTGGTCTCGACATTTCTGGGCCTTTTCATCGCGGTGGCTGTAAGCGAGGTGTTCGAGGCCCAAACTTTTTCAAATTTTTTCCGATTCCCGATGATCTTTCTGTGCGGGCTCTTTTTTCCCATCGAAAAACTGCCGGTTTTTTTGGAGCCGCTGTCGTTTTTGCTGCCCCTCACATATGGGGTGGATGTGCTTCACTGGGCTGTCAATGGCGACAATTTTATACCTCTTTTGTTGGATTTCGGTCTTCTTTGTGCATTTTGTGTGCTGCTTTTCACAGCGAGTCTCTGGAACATCAAACGGAAATGGATTCTCTAACGATTTAATCTGGACAATTATGATGTTTTTTGCAAATCTTGGGATCGTGCTCTTTCGGAATGTTTTCACAAGGGCTGTCAGTGGTATACCCACGGAGTTTATTATACGATTTGAATAGTTCAATTCCCTTTTAAGCTCGATAAATTCAAGGCCTAACCCTCTCCGTCAACAATACATGTTGGAGGTTTCTCATGATCTGAAACAGATCTAATTCATTTAACATCCATTCATGATCACAAGATTGGTTTTTTCAGATATATATTTGGAACACAAGATATCGCATGGCCGGTATAGTGTTGGGACTGGTAACACTGTTTGACTGAAATTGGTTGTAGTGAAACGCTTTTCACCGACATGGCGAAAAGCCGTTGACTTCCAACTTGCTGTTTTGTGATTGTTATTTCGATCTGTCGAAACTTGGGGCTATGCAGGGCGGCTGAAGAGGGTTGATGTAGTTGTTAAAATTACGATTTAAGCCTATTAAGATTGTAACCGGAAAAGATACCGAGGCTAAATTGGAATGAATAACCTTAGATTGTTTTTTTCCCTCCCGGCATTTGGCCTGAATAGCGATCACTTATCACCAAACCCCACCCACGAGGAAGAATGAAGGAGATTGCGTTACTTTTTTTCAAACTTGGCTTGATTGCGTTTGGCGGCCCCGCTGCTCATATTGCAATGATGCAAGACGAAGTGGTTAACAAGAGGAAATGGATGACGCAACAACACTTCCTTGATCTTGTAGGCGCTACCAATTTGATACCTGGACCCAATTCAACCGAAATGGCACTTCATTGCGGTCATGAAAGGGCAGGATTGGCAGGGTTGCTTATTGCCGGAGTTGCTTTCATTTTTCCCGCAGTTATGCTTACGGGAGTGCTGGCCCATTTTTACGTCGAATATGGTTCCGTACCGAAAGTCGAGCCCTTTCTCTATGGTATCAAACCGGCTGTCATTGCAATCATAATAAGCGCCATACTAAAACTTGGCAGAAAAGCACTGAAGAACATTCATTTAGGGGTGTTGGGCTTTACAGTTGTTCTTGCCTCATTATTCGGTTTGAATGAAATTGTCACAATTCTTGTGGCGGGAGTTATCGGGATGGTGTTGTTTGCCTTCGAAAACAAAATCAAACAGAATACATACCATTGCTTTTTTCCGGTTGCTTTAATTGCCGCAGCAGCCCCCTTGGTTGAAAATGTGTCAACCGAAAAGCTCTTTGTGATATTTCTGAAAGTGGGAGCAGTTCTCTTTGGTAGCGGCTATGTTTTGATTGCCTATCTCGATGGAGAACTTATATCCAAATTAGGTTGGCTTACAAAAGCACAGTTGCTTGACGCCATCGCCATTGGTCAGTTTACTCCAGGCCCGGTATTGTCGACGGCAACTTTTATCGGTTACCAGATACTGGGGATCTGGGGCGCTGTTGCTGCCACTTTTGGTATATTTATTCCGTCTTTCCTGTTCGTGCTCTTTTTGAATCCACTGGTACCTAAACTGAGAAAATCCTCATTGGCAGCAGGATTTCTGGACTCCGTAAATATCGGAGCAGTAGGAATTATGATAGCTGTAACAATTAAATTAGGAAATGCAGTACTGGTCGATTGGAGAAGTTGGATAATCGCTATACTCGCTATTGGATTCACATTTGGATTGAAGAAGCCAGTGCCCTACACATTGTAGCCGGTAGTGCAATATTGGGATATTTCCTGAGTCTCATCTAAAGCAAAAGCAATCATAAATTAAAGTATCGCACTATGTAATCTTAACTAATTGTCATCATTTTTCGCCTTTTACTGTACCCTGGTTGTTCTCATGCTCTAATCCCAAAGTGATCCTTGATCTTCATGAACACCGGACGTATTATCGCCGCATCATTCGTTAGAAGCAGTCATGATATCCGATCGCTTAAGGCTTTTTTAGAGACCCATGATGCAAAGATGAAGGTGTTCTCCGAGATTGAAAACGCTGATACGGTTCAAAATTTCAATGACACCCTGAAGCATTCCGATGAAATCATGATGGCACGCGCAGATTTGGGCGTAGTGCTTCCGCTTGAAGATGTCACGGGTATAGATATCAAACTCAAACTGTAAATATCAAGCAAGGATCGTTTTAAAGATATCGTTTTCTATTTCGTGTATCGTTTAAAATGAATACCCGGGGAATATGTCAAGAATTAAAAAGGTTCGATCTGCATGTTTTCCATTACATAAATTTGAATTAAAAAGTAAACACCTTGTCTGCCTCCATGGACAATTCATAAAGATCATCCATCCAAGCAATAGGGCATGAACTTGATCCCTCCAGACCGTGGGATTTCATGCAAACCCCTCAGACGTAAAAATCTCCTTCAAATTGGTTAACCTGTTCCATTACATTAAACTCTTCATTACTGTTTTTTTCGAAAAGAACCCCTTTCCCCAGCATGAATACACTGACGTCATCTCCTTTTTTAACGGCGACATTGGCTAACCTCATAGCATTGTAAGATGTTTCAGCATCATCTGTGGAAATAATAAATAAAATGTTCATAACCAGCCTCTCCTTACCGAAATTATTTTTAATGGCAAATAATGCTGGAAATCAGCAACAGGCATGTTACCAGTACTTCTTTAAAGTCGGCTCAAATAATTTCTTAAAAAGCACAAAGCGCTATGCCCCAACCTCTCTGCCAGCCTGACTTTTTACACCAATAAAAATCAAAGAGCATATGATAATAAATTAGATCTTGCCTTTTAAATAAGATTCCATTTTCTGATTTGATAATGCCATATCTAAAGGAACAGCTTCATCGTTGACAAAGACGCTTGTAGAACCTTTGATGTCAAATTCTTTGGCTTCTTTCGAGTCATTTGTATAAATGTATAAATCGATCGAGTCTTCGAAACGCTTTTTCATGTTTTTAGCCATACCTATGGCCGCTTGACAATTTCTTCAAGCAGGATTTCCGCTATGGAAAATAACAAGTTTAACCATTTTAATCTCCTTTTCTGTATTGCTAAAGAAAAATGACCAACCTTTAATTGTGCGTTCTTGCCATTAGATGAAATCTGCTAAATTTACATGTATCAAATTGAGACTGTAAATATCAAGATCTGATTTTTTTTCAGATATTCCGCTGGTTATACCCTTTCTGTATCCAAACTTTTTTATTTGTCGTGATTATTCTACTATGAAAGGATCGCTACTAAATGATATTCATTTTATTGACACGACTATAATTTTATGAGATATTGACTAATAATCTGATTATGCTTCTATTTTTCGTTCTACGCTTTCCACCATCATCTCAACCATTTAAAGCAAGGCCAAATGATGAAAAAATACATATATAGCGGAATACTTATTATTGTTGGAATTATTATCGCATTTCCTTTGTTCAGTCTGGGTTATTATACAATGGTACGAACCTCGACACCGCAATTTTGCGCAACCTGTCACGAAATCCAGTTCGCCTATAATACCTGGAAAACCTCGACCCATGTCAACAATGAACAGGGATTTGTAGCGGATTGCATGGACTGCCACCTGCCGGCTCCCCACGATACCTTTGAATTTTTTTATGCCAAAACGGCTCATGGAATAAAAGATATCTTTGTTCATTTTACAGAAGATATAAGTCGGTACGACCACGAATTACAACGCCAAAAAGCGTATGTTTCTTTTAAAAACGACCAGTGTCAAAAATGTCATCGTAACATTCTTTACATGCCCGACAAAAGAGGAGCCATGTTGGCGCATCGATCCGTCGTCTTTGCAAGACCGGGTTATGAAAAGAGATGCGTGGACTGCCACAGGGATCTGGTGCATACTGCCAGAGAGTATTATGCCTATAAACAATATGAAAGCAGTTATAGGGGATTGGGGTTATAGAAATGGCTAAATAAAAGAAAGGAGACAGCCAATGATTCAAAAACCATGGTTTTGGACATTAGCGGTGATTCTGATGATCACCGGGGCATTGACTGCTCCCGGAGTCGCCCAGAATGTTGCAAAAGAGAAAGAATTTCGAATTGAGCGCAGTATGCCCAAAGAGGCCATTGCCTGCATCGAGTGTCACAAGCGAGAGCATCCCGGGATTTTTGTCGATTGGACCCATAGTCGGCATGCCAGCGCCAACATCACCTGCTATGACTGCCATAAAGCCGAAGCATTTGATCCGGACGTCAGTCAGGAGCATTACAAGCAGTATCAACGGTCCGACCAGCCTTACGGAACCGCTGATTACAAAATTCCGGTTGCTGCCGTTGTCACGCCCAAAGATTGTTCTCGGTGTCATCCCGACGAAGCCAAGCAATACAGTCTAAGTAAACATGCCAATACAATGGAAATTATATGGAAAATCGACCCCTGGCTGAATAAGGGAATGAATAGCGACTTTGAACGGGCTACAGGCTGTTTCCATTGTCATGGTACTGTACTGAAAATGAAGGACGGCACGCTTGACCCTGAGACGTGGCCGAACGTCGGAGTGGGTAGAATCAATCTGGATGGCAGCAAGGGAAGCTGTACCAGTTGCCACACCCGTCATAGGTTTTCGGTCATGGAAGCCAGGAAGCCCGAAGCTTGCGGTCAATGCCATTTGGGACCGGATCATCCACAGATCGAAATTTACATGGAGTCAAAGCATGGTGATATCTATACCGCCCACGGAGACGATTACAACTGGACTGCCGCACCCGGCACCTGGTCGCCTGGCGTGGATTTTCGGGGTCCTACCTGTGCATCCTGTCATATGTCAGGGGCGGGAACAACCTTAACCACACACGATGTTACGGAACGCTTATCCTGGGAGATCCAAGCACCATTGACCATCCGGCCTTCAGACTTTAAACCGTTTCCGGCCAAGACCAACTGGCAGACCGAGCGCGATAAGATGAAGGTTGTCTGCACCCAATGTCATGGAAAAACCTGGGTAGACGATCATTACGTGAAGCTTGATAAGGTCGTGGCCGAATATAATGATGTTTATTTTAAACCGGCCAAAGAAATGTTGAATCAGCTATACGATAAAGGCTTACTGGATAAAACCAGATTTTTCGATGAAAGACTGGAAGTCGAATACTATGAACTCTGGCATCATGAAGGAAGAAGAGCCCGCATGGGTGCGGCCATGATGGCTCCGGATTATGCCTGGTGGCACGGTTTCTATGAATGCAAGAAACGGTATAATAATTATATGGAAGAGGCCCGGGATCTGATCGAGCACGATAAAAAAGCATATCGGGCAACAGACTATCCCAATGCCACCGGAAATACCTCCAAACCCAAAGAAGTATTCCCCGCAGGCCAATAAATTGCATTTCAATGATAAGAAGCTCCGCCTCGAATCATTTGAGGCGGAGTCAAAATTCTTTCTTGGCGGATTCAAGATTTCACTCGGAACAAATTTTTTTTGTTATTTTTGACTTAAATCAAGGTATTTCCATTCTTCGTCTGATATCTTCCAATTAAAGTCATAAATTTTCAGATGGAAAACCATAAAAGGAGGTAACTTATGTTTTGTTTTCAATGTGAGCAGACATCAAAAGGGGAAGGCTGCACAAAAATCGGTGTATGCGGCAAAAAACCGGAAGTGGCCGTGTTGCAGGATTTATTGATCTATAGTGTTAAAGGGCTGTCCCAAGTTGCGGTGCAAGGCCGCAAGGTTGGGATCAACGATAACAAATTGAACCAT
>Ga0315537_1000876_pt1 | contig 23930 bp, 20 predicted proteins | sample SalMarSW160270MG_FD_203091 | JGI IMG/M metagenome (GOLD analysis project Ga0315537, IMG submission 203091) | Salt marsh sediment microbial communities from the Plum Island Ecosystem LTER, Massachusetts, United States - Salt Marsh Sediment SW1602-70 ...
TCCGATTTTCGATTTTCGATTTTCGATTTGTGATTTTCGATTTGTGATTTGAGATTGAAGATTCTATAAGCTGATGGTAAAATTCAGGATTATGACACCTGATGAATTAAAGAAAAGAACCAAACAATTCGGTTTGCGGGTCATTCAACTCGTAGAAGGCCTTCCTAAAACCAAGACAGCAATTGCCATAGGTAACCAATTACTGCGTTGTGGGACTTCAGTAGGTGCAAATTACCGCTCAGCATGCAGAGGCAGGTCGAAAGCTGAATTTATTGCCAAATTAGGAATAGTTGAGGAGGAAGCCGATGAATCGACCTACTGGCTTGAGATGCTTGTTGAAGCTAAAGTTCTAAGGCCCGATTCGGTAAAAGGATTAATAGCTGAGGCTGACGAGCTGACCGCTATTATGTCTAAATCACGCATAACCGCAAAGCAGAAAGATTAAAAATGGGCATTCGGAAATCGAAAATCGTCAATCACTTAAGAGTTTTAGTAACTCCGCTTGGACTTTTTTGTTGGCAGTTAGTATCTTGAATTTCTCGCCCTCGTAGCTGTCCAAATCGACTGGAAAGATTTTTCCTCCCTGCCAGTCGGTTGCGATAGCGCCGGCGTTTTCAGCAATCAATACCCCTGCCGCTATGTCCCAGAGTTTTGTGGCCTGGGTGATGTCGGCAATGAGGCCGCCCTTGGCAATATAGGCCAATTGCAAAGCCGCCGAGCCAAGGACTCGAAATCTTGTCCTTTTCATAATTTCGCAGGCCCAGTGTGGAATTGCGTCAGTGAAATGGCTGTCCAGGCCAACGCTTGAGAATTGGTCCATTTTTTCTTCGCTTACCGTTATACGTCTGCCGTTTAATTGTGCCTCGCCGCCTTGGACGGCGGTGAACATTGATTCCGTAGCCGGCTCAAAAATGACGCCAACGATTGGCTCGCCTTTATACATTGCCGCGATACTGACGGTAAAGAACAACATCTTGTGGGCAAAATTATTCGTTCCATCTATCGGGTCGATGAGCCACCAGATGTGTTCTGCTCCCCGTGGGGATTGCTTGTAGCACGGTCTTCCAGCCCGTGCAGGCACGGCCAAGATGGCCGTGCTACTTTCGCCTTCTTCGGCGATGAAGCCGTGATCGGGATAGGTTTCCTTGATTCTGTCGATAATTATCTGCTGGCACCGGGCATCGGCCTGGGTTACTAATTCGGTGGAATTTTTGACCGAGGCCTTGATAAAGCTGATTTCCTCCATAGCCCGCTGGCCCGCCAGTCGGGCAGCCACGATGGCCGTCTCCAGCATCATGCTCAAATCTCTATTTTCCAACACCATTTTCGTATCTCGTAAAGTATGTTCTCTTATTCTTGACAGAAATACAGCATTGTTCTATTCTAATCTAATTATGACGCTAAACCAACAGTTAAATAGAAAACATAAATTTTTTATCCGTGCAACGAGGCAGCAGCGGTTTTTAGCCGGTATTATTTTCCTGGCAATAGCCGCAGGATTTGGCCTTTTTGCATTGGCTGTAAATGACAAGATTGATTTAAGCTGGTGGCTCAGGCCTTGTGGTTTCAAGCAGAGATTTGGCCTGCCGTGCCCAACCTGTGGGATGACAACTGCGTTATTTGCCTTTGTCCAGGGCAGAATAATCGAGGCGTTTTATATCCAGCCGGCCGGTGCTCTGTTGTATTGTATTCTGGTTGTGATAGCATTTTTAGCTTTATTTACAGCCGTTTTTGGGATATATTTTGAGTTTATCAGGCGTTTTTTTGCTGAAGTTAAGCTAAGATACATAATTCTGGCCTTGATAGTGATTATTGCTGCCGGCTGGGCTGTAACATTGGCACAAGCCTTGGCCGCAAGTAACCAGTTATAAAAATAAGAATATGTTTTTTGGAGTTCGACAATGATTAAAGTTCTGATTACGGACAAACTTGCACAGGAAGGTATTGATTTACTTAATTCGACAGAGGGCGTTGAGCCGGTCGTTAAAACGGGTATAAGCGAGGATGAGCTTGCTCAGATTATTGGCGAGTATGATGGTCTAATCATCCGAAGCGGGACAAAGGTTACTGCCAAAGTCCTGGCCAATCCAGGCAAGCTAAAGGGAATTGCCCGGGCCGGAGTCGGTGTTGATAATATTGACGTCCCTGAAGCTACCAGGAAAGGGGTTCTGGTAATGAACACGCCAGGCGGCAATACCCTCAGCGCTGCGGAGCACACAATGGCTTTGATACTTGCAATGAGCCGAAATGTCGTTCCTGCCTGCAACAGTTTAAAATCCGGCGCCTGGGACAGAAAAAAATATATGGGCAACCAGCTAAATAATAAAGTCCTTGGGATAATTGGGCTTGGCAGAATCGGTATGGCTGTGGCAAAAATGGCAAGAGCTTTCAATATGAAAATCATCGGTTATGACCCACTTGCCGCTCCTCCTGATGCGGAAAAAATTGGTATCGAAATAAGCGATAACCTGAAGAGGATTTTTAAAGAGGCCGACTATATAAGCGTCCATGTACCTAAAAGCCCACAGACGTTAAATATGATTGGGGCCGAACAAATTGAAATAATGAAACCTTCTGTTCGGCTTATTAACTGTGCACGTGGCGGAATTATTGATGAGGACGCACTTTACAATGCACTTGCGGAAAAGCGCATTGCCGGTGCTGCGTTAGATGTTTTCCCCACAGAGCCTCCTGAAAATAAGAGGTTTTCTGAACTTGAAAACTGTCTTGTTACGCCGCATTTAGGTGCAAGCACTGAGGAAGCACAGGTAGAAGTTGCGGTCGAAGCCGCTCAGATTCTTGTCGATGCCATCAAGGGTGGACCTGTCAGGAACGCCCTTAATGCCCCATCTGCCGCCGGTGCAGTTTCGCCAATTGTCCAGCAATATGCTCAACTTGCCCGTCGAATCGGCAAACTTGTCAGCATAACCCTGCAGGGGCAAATTAAGGGTGTTGACGTGCAGTATCGCGGCTCAATCGCTGAATTGGCTGTCGAGCCGATTACTCTTGCCTTTGCAATTGGTTTATTGCAGCGGCATTTTGATATGCCCTTAAATATTGTAAATGTTCCTGTTCTGGCTAAGGAGCGAGGAATAAGCATCAATGAAACGAAGAATACAGAGGCCAAAGATGTTGCTGCAAGCTTCAATGCAAAGGTTATTACCGATAAGGTTACGCGAACCGTAACCGGCTCAGTTTTCGGTGGGACCTTGCCGCGCATTATCGAAATAGACGGATTCAATGTCGAGATGACGCCTCAGGGAGCGGTTCTGGTTATTTACAATGATGATAGGCCGGGTGTTATCGGTTCTGTTGGAACCGTTTGCGGAAAGCATAAAATTAATATATGCACAATGGGCGTAGGGCAAAAACCGGCTGAGCAAAAAGCCATACTTGCCGTCAGTCTCGACAAGGAACCGGGTGCGAAAGTCATTGATGAGATTAGCAAACTTGAATTCGTAAATGAGATTTATGGCTGTATGCTGGATTGATTTTCGACATTTGGTTCCGGTCTATTGCTATTTGATGTGTGCGTCTTAAATGCTATTTTTAATATGGCTGAGCAGTTGATAATAAGTGTCAGTGGGATGAGGGGCATTGTCGGTGAAAACCTTACTGCCTCCATCGCTGCTGATTATGGCCGGGCCTTCGGTTCATTCTTGAAAGAAGGTTATAAAACTTCGAAGGAAAAGTTATCTGTCTGCTTAGGCCGGGATTCACGCCCCAGCGGTCGAATGCTCAAATTGGCGCTGTCTGAAGGATTATGCAGTGTTGGGGTCGATGTTATTGATTTGGGTATTGTAACCACGCCCTGCGTTGGCATTATGGTCAGAGAGCTTGGCTGTAGTGGGGGGGTGGTTATTACCGCCTCACATAATCCGGCTCAATACAACGGCATAAAGTTATTACTTTGTAATGGTATTGCCCCGCCGCCGGATGCGGCAGAAAGAATTAAGCAGTGTTTTTTTGATAAGCGTTTTGCTCTCACAGATGCAGTTAATTTCGGGAAGATGACGTGTAATGAGCAGACCGATGGTGTTCACATCGCCAAGGTTTTGGCAATAGTTGATAAAGAAGCAATCGTTGCAAAGAGATTTACTGTTGTTCTTGATAGTGTCAACGGGGCAGGGGGGCGTATTACGAAAAAGCTGCTTACTGAACTCGGGTGCAAAGTTTTTGCGATAAATGATGAGCCCACCGGCCGATTCACCCATAATCCTGAACCTAACACTGAGAGCTTAAAGGGTCTTTGCGAAGAGGTTAAAACAAAGAGAGCCGATATCGGCTTTGCCCAGGACCCTGATGCAGACCGGCTGGCAGTTGTTGACGAAAATGGGACCTGTATTGGCGAAGAATATACACTTGCTCTGGCAGCTAAATATATCTTCAGCAAAGATACCGGCTGTGCAGCGACGAATCTTTCCACATCAAGGATGATTGACGATATTGCCGCCGAGTCTGGCGGAGAGGTTATACGAACCGCTGTTGGTGAGGCAAATGTTGCTGAAGCGATGATAAAGAATAATTGCATCATCGGCGGAGAAGGCAATGGTGGAGTGATTGATTTGTGTGTCGGTCCGGTCCGCGATAGCCTTGTTGGAATTGCTCTTATACTTCAATTTATGGCTGAGACGGGTAAAACAATAAGCCAGCTTGTAAATGAAATTGGCAGATATTATATGATTAAGAACAAATATACCGTTGAACAATCGCAGATGCAGCAAATTTTGGATTCTGCAAAAAGCGAATTCGCTTCTGCATTAGTTAATACCATTGATGGCTGTCGATTTGATTTTGAGGATGGTTGGCTTCACATCAGAGCCAGTAACACTGAGCCCATTATGCGGATTATCGCTGAGGCAAAAGACCAACGAATTGCTCAAGAATATATCGTGCGAACAAAAGCATTTATACACTGATGGACAACGATAAACTAAAAACAGTCGGTAAGCAGATAAAATCGATTACATATCTTGGCGCAGCAATTAACATTTCTTTGTCGGCAATCAAGATTGTAATTGGCTTTTTTGCCGGTTCTTTGGCATTGATTGCTGATGGGATTCACTCTCTTTCGGATGTAGCCACTGATGTAGCAGTGTTGCTTGGTGTGCGCCTGGCTTCGAAAGCGCCTGACAAGGGTCATCCATACGGCCATGGGCGAGCGGAAACCTTCTCGGCCGGGCTGATTGCGCTGGTTTTGATTATCGTGGGGGGGGCAATGATATATTATGCCACTATAGTCATAGCCCGAGACGAAATTACAACGCCTCGGCTCGCAGTTTTAATAGCTGCAATAGTTTCGGTAGCTTCTAAAGAATGGCTCTACAGAGTTACGCAAAAAGTCGCTATCCAATCTCACAGCACTGCGCTTTATGCCAATGCCTGGCATCATCGTAGTGATGCTTTAAGTTCGGTAGCTGTTGTGATAGGATTTATATCGCTCGAATTTGGATTCGGACATGGCGACCAGGTAGCTGCTATTGCGGTTGGTCTGATGATTATGTGGGTGGGAGTAAGGATAATTGGCGATTCCCTGCGTGAGCTGTCGGAGGGCGCAGTAGATGAGAGAACTATTGAGCATATAAAAAACATAATAAACGCCAATGGTCGGATACGACAATGGCATCGGCTGCGGACTCGAACGGTTGGAAGGGAGGTTTTTCTTGATTTGCATATCCTTGTTGACCCGGATTTGAATGTAGCCGCCGCACACGAAATATCAGAAAATCTTGAAGCTGCACTGCACGAGCAGATAGCCAGGCCGGTCAACATTACTGTTCATATCGAGCCGGATATACCGGAAATGAGAAAATAAGTGCATAGGAACAAGAGGGTATAGCTGTCTGTTTTATATTGTTAGCCATTTTAGGTGCTTAAATTTTTATTTGCGTCCACACTTTTGACAGGCCAAAAAGACTTGCGTTTACACACAGAGTAGAATAGAATTATTTCTTTTGGGGAATTGTATTTATTTTGTATGGGTTTTTAGTTTTCTATGGCTTTTAAGAGCTTTTTTAATCCTGAGTCTGTAGCGATTGTAGGTGCCTCTCGTCAGAAAAACAAGGTCGGCTATGAAATCCTGACAAATATGATTGCAGCCGGTTATCAGGGTAAGATATTCCCGGTCAATCCTAATGCTGATGCTATCGAGGGACTGAAATGTTACCCTGACCTAAAATCGATAGGAGAAACCCCCGACCTTGTGATAATTATTGTGCCGGCAAAGGTTGTCCCTGCTGTAATGCAGGACTGTGCGAAAGTTGCAGTCAAGTCGGTTATCATTATTACTGCGGGTTTCAGGGAGACGGGCAAGGAAGGGAAAGAGCTTGAAGACCGAATAGTTCAAATCGCCAGGCAGTCGGGCATAAGAGTCATAGGTCCTAACTGTCTGGGAGTGATAGCGCCGGCAAACAATCTAAATGCGAGTTTTGGGGGTGACCTGCCGGCGGCAGGTTCGATTGGTTATCTTTCACAGTCGGGAGCATTACTCGCTGCCATTCTTGATATGGCAAATGCGGATAATATTGGTTTTAGCAAGCTCGTCAGCATCGGCAATAAGGCAGATATTGATGAGCTGGATGTCATAAAAGCGCTGGCAAGTGACCCTGAAACCAGGGTCATCGCGGGATATCTTGAAAGTATCACCGATGGAAGCAGCTTTGTAAGAGAGGTTGAGATGATTTCTCACGATAAACCCATACTTTTGATGAAATCGGGAGGGACCGAGGCAGGGGCCAGGGCGGCCTCATCACACACAGGCAGTTTGGCTGGAAGTGAGATAGCTTACGAATCCGCATTTGCACGGGCGGGAATCATACGATGTGATTCAATAAGACAGCAGTTTAATTACGCCCAGACGATAGCTCTTCAGCCGCTTCCAAAAGGGCCTAATGTTGCGGTTATTACAAATGCCGGCGGTGCCGGCATTATAGCTGCTGATGCTGTCGAAGATGTAGGTCTTGTATTTTCAAAGCTAACCAATGAGACTATAAAAAAGTTGGCTGAAAAGTTGCCGCCTGCCGCTAATTTGCATAATCCTATTGATGTTTTAGGGGACGCCTTAGCCGACCGTTACGAATTTGCACTCGATGTTGTTCTTGATGACCCGAATGTTGATACCGTCCTTATACTTTTAACGCCTCAGGCGATGACGGAAGCCAAAGCTACTGCTGAGGCAATTGTCAAAGTGTCAAAATTAAAACCGAAAAAACCTGTTATTACCTGTTTTCTCGGTTCTGAGAAAGTTGCAAAAGGCAGGCAGGTTTTGCGGGAGGGTGGAATCCCTGAGATTGGTTCCCCAAAAGGTGCGGTGGAGACTATAAAGGCCGTGACTGATTATGTAAGATGGCGCAATCGGCCGAAACGTGTGGTAAAGCTTTTCCCTGTTAATCGACGTAAAGTCGAAAACATCATCGAAAGACATTTGCGTCAGGACATTCTGGAAATCGGTGAGAGTGAATCGAAAGAGATACTTGAGGCATATGGTTTTGTAACACCAAAAGGTGCCGTTGCTACAACAGCCGAGCAGGCAGCAAGTATAGCTGAGCAGCTCGGGTATCCGGTTGTATTGAAGATATGGTCGCCGGACATACTGCACAAATCCGATGTTGGCGGAGTAAAAACGGGACTGGCCGGTGAAAATGAGGTGAGGGATGCGTTCGACTTAATGATGTATCGCGTGCCTCAAAAACGCCCGGAAGCGCAGATTCTCGGTGTCCTTGTGCAGGAAATGTGCTGTAAGGGCAGAGAGGTCATATTGGGCATGCATAAAGACCCGCATTTTGGGCCTTTGATGATGTTTGGAATGGGCGGGATAATGGTCGAAGTTCTGAAGGATGTATCATTTTATCTTGCACCATTGACTGCCCGGGAAGCAAAACAGATGCTTATAAATACGCGGACATATCAGATGCTCAAGGGCGTGCGCGGCCAAAAAGGCGTGGACATGGATGCGATAGCCGAAGGTCTTCAACGGCTGTCACAGTTGGTTACCGAGTTTCCGCAGATTAGGGAAATGGATATTAATCCTTATATGGTTGGCCCGGAAGGGACTACGCCCGTCGCGGTCGATGCAAGAATGACCTTGGAGAAGTAATATGCATGAATTCGACTGGAAACAGAAACATAGCAGCAAAATTGGCACCGCCGCATCGGCGATGACGTTAATAAAGTCAGGCAATAGTATATTTATAGGAACCGGCTGTGGTCAGCCGCAGCATCTGGTCAATGCACTTGTTGAATATTCCAGCCATATTTATGATGCCCATATTGTGCATTTACTGACAATGGGCACGGCCCCATACGTAGATGAGAAATTCCGCGAAAAGTTTAAAATGAACAGTTTTTTCATCGCTGAGAACGTACGTGATTCCCTGGGAAAGGGAATAGGGGACTATACTCCGATATTTCTGTCAGAAATTCCATATGAGTTTGAAAGCGGAAGGATTCCAATTGATGTAGCCCTGATATCCGTGACGCCTCCGGATGTGAATGGCTTGTGCAGTCTCGGTGTTTCTGTGGATATAGTCAAATCCGCCGCTGCCAATGCCAAGTATGTAATAGCTCAGGTAAATAGTCGTATGCCCCGAACGTTCGGAGATAGTTTCGTTCATGTTAACAGCATTGATATGCTGGTCCCTTACGATGAAGATATAATTGCGATTCCGGAATTTCATTCAGATGATACGCTGCGCCGAATCGGCCAGAATATCGCAAGGCTTGTCGAAGATGGCAGTACTATTGAATGTGGCATAGGGCGCATTCCGCAGGCTTTGGCGGAATATCTCGTGTATAAAAAGGACCTTGGCATTCATACAGAGATGTTCAGCGACTGGATTATTGACCTTGTCGAATGTGGTGCGATTACCTGTGCAAAAAAGGTTCTTAACCACGGTAAAGTGGTGGCGAGCTTCTGTATGGGTTCAGAAAAATTATACGATTACATCGACAATAATCCGTTTTTTGAATTTTATCCTACGGAATACGTTAATGACCCGCATATTATCAGTCAGCATGAGAAAATGGTGGCTATTAATGTCGGGCTGGAAATTGATTTGACCGGCCAGGTTTGCGCAGATTCTCTCGGCTATAAATTCTACAGTGGAATCGGCGGGCAGGTGGATTTTATACGCGGTGCATCACGAAGCAGGGGTGGCAAAGCCATTATTGCAATGCCCTCAACTGCAAAAGACGGCACAGTTAGCAGAATTGTGCCGCATCTTACCGAAGGTGCAGGAGTAGTAACCACCAGGGGCGATGTCCATTACGTTGTTACAGAATACGGGATAGCATACCTGCATGGTAAAAGTATAAGAGAAAGGGTGATGGACCTGATAAATATCGCACATCCAAAATTCAGGAATGAGCTTATCCAGGCGGCAAAAGCACAAAAGTATGTATATGAGGACCAGATAGAATTAGCGTGGGAAAATGTAAGTTATCCGGAAGAATTGGAGCGGTATGAGACTTTAAAGGATGGAACAGAGATATTTTTCAGGCCGATAAAGCCAACCGATGAGCAGGAACTGTCTGAAATGCTGTATTCTCTCAGCGATGAGTCAGTCCGAAAGAGATATATGACCCGCACCAGGTCATTTCCGCACAGAGATGTTCAGCAGCTGGCAAATATTGATTATAAAAACGACCTGGCTATTGTCGGAGTTGTTCCGAGCGCATCGGGAGAACAAGTAGTAGCCATTGCTCAGTATTTTCTTGACCCCAAAACCCAGGCCGCAGAGGTTGCCTTTATTGTGCAGGATGAATGGCAGCAAAAGGGAATGGGGACTTTTATGCTGGATTATATCACTCAGATTGCCAGGCAGCGGGGCGTTAGACGGTTTTATGCGAAGGTATTGCCGAATAATAAACCGATGCTCGCAATATTTCATAACTCCGGTTATAAAGTGAATACCGAGTATGACGGCGAGGCATACAGCATAACATACGACCTGACGAAAGAGAAAGAGCAGGCATAATCATTGATGATGAGAAAGTCGGCTTTTATATATTCAAAGGAGCTGGAGAAATATCATTATCCGCCGGAACATCCTTTCAATACAATTCGGCCTCGGAAAGTAAGAGAGCTTGTCGAGTCACTGGGTTTGTTATCCGGTGAGGGCATAAGAGAAGTGCCGCCTAAATCAGCCACGCGGGTAGAGCTTAAGAAGTTTCACACAGCCCGTTATTTACATGCATTAAAAACAGCTTCCGATAACAAATGGGATAGTGATGCTCTTAGTATGGGTATTGGGACATCAGATTGTCCTGTTTTCAAAGGTATGTATGAATATTCGGTTCTGGTGGCCGGCGGGACATTGGTTGGTGCAAAACTAATCCTGTCGAATGAAGTGGATGCGGCTTTTAATCCGTCGGGTGGACTTCATCACGCGGGGCCTGAAAGGGCATCCGGATTTTGCTATATCAATGATGTAGCACTTGCTTGTATGGTATTTGCCGAGGCCGGTAAGAAGGTTTTATATCTTGATGTGGATGTGCATTATGGTGACGGCGTCGCTTACGCATTTTATGACCGCAGCGATGTGTTGACCATATCGTTTCATGAGAATCCGAGGGTGCTGTTTCCGGGGACGGGTTTTGCAGATGAGATAGGTCAGGGCCTGGGAAAGGGCTACTGTGTGAATGTGCCGCTTCCTGTTGGAACTTATGATGATGCATATATGGAGGCATTTAAAGCTATTGCATTGCCGTTAATCGGTGCATTCAAACCTGACGTATTCGTCATTCAATCAGGGGCTGATGCGCTCGCAGGCGACCCGCTTGCACACTTGCATCTTACGAACAATGTTTATGCAGATATTATCGAGCATCTTTTGAGCTTTCATAAGCCCGTTCTTATGGCTGGAGGTGGAGGATATAATATTGATAATACCGTGCGGGCCTGGGCACTTGCCTGGAGTGTGTTGTGTGGTGCCGATTCGAGCTGTCCCGCTGTTGGTGGTGTTATGCTGCAAACTACTGACTGGCAGGGCGGATTGAGAGATAGAACTCTTGTTATTAGCAGCCAGCAGCGAGAAAGTGTTGAACCGGCAATTCAAGCAGTAATAAATGCTATTAAATTAAAAGTGTTTCCAATTCACGGTCTTTGACCGCTTCATAGTATTGGATTGGGAGACAAAAAGACCTTTACTTGACAGGGCACAGCGGGAGTACTGTTCTGCCAAACAGTTCGTTTAAGACCTGAGCCAGGGCAGTGTACATAGCCGAAAGGCCGCAAATAATTCCTTCGTAGCCCGCGATATGCTTTATTGCGATGCTTCCTGTATGGTCAGCAAGCGCCAGGAGGAAAAACAATACGGCCAGCGAGGCAAATACGAACTGCAGTGCTCTGTTAAGTTTCAGAGTTCCAATAAACATAACGGCGGTAAAAAGACCCCATATAAACAGGTAGGCCACCATAGCAGCGGTTTCGGCTTGCTGGGCCAATCCTATCTTTGGAGTGATGATTAGGCCAACCAGCGTTAACCAAAACAGTCCGTAGGATGTAAAAGCAGTCGTCCCAAAGGTGTTACCTTTTTTCCATTCCATAATCCCCGCAATGACTTGAGCCATGCCGCCATAGAAAATCCCCATTGCAATTATCATTGACCCCAGCGCAAAGAAGCCAGCATTATGAAGGTTGAGCAAAACCGTGGTCATACCAAAGCCCATCAGTCCCAAAGGTGCCGGGTTTGAGGTCGTGTCCTTAACGACAGTTAAATTTGCTTCGGATTGCGTTTGCATATACTGCTCCTTTTGAATTATTCATTTTGACAGGACAAAGGTGCGTTCGGCTTATCTATATTGTTCATTTAATTCGTATCTTAATTTTATCCGCGACCTTTAATCAATGCTTCGACTACACTTGGGTCGGCAAGGGTGGTGATATCACCGAGATTGTCGGTGTTTTTCTCGGCTATTTTACGCAGGATACGCCGCATAATCTTTCCCGAGCGTGTCTTTGGAAGTGCCGGAGCAAACTGGATGGCTTCAGGAGTTGCGATGGGGCCGATTTCCTTTCGAACGTGCATAATAAGCTCTTTTTTGATTTCCTCGCTTTCTTCTATGCCGTTTACAAGTGTAACAAAGGCATATAGGGCCTGGCCCTTGATATCATGAGGTATGGGTGCGACGGCAGCTTCCGCGACCTTTTCGTGGCTGACCAGGGCGCTCTCGACCTCAGCTGTCCCGATGCGGTGGCCTGAGACGTTGACCACATCGTCGATTCTACCCATAAGCCAGTAGTCGCCATCTTCGTCAATACGGCATCCATCACCGGCAAAATAAATATTGTCATACATAGTAAAATACGTATCGATGAATCGGTCGTGGTCGCCCCACATTGTTTTCATCATACCTGGCCAGGGTTTACGTATGCACAGCTTGCCGCCTTCGTTGACATTGCACTGGGTTCCATCGTCTCTCAGGATAACAGGGTCCACACCAAAGAAAGGCCTGCTGGCACTACCTGGCTTTAGAGTATGTGCGCCGGGGAGGGGGGTAATCAAGATTCCGCCGGTTTCTGTCTGCCACCAGGTATCCACAATCGGGCACCGGTTACGGCCGATTTTCTCATAATACCAAATCCAGGCCTCAGGATTAATTGGCTCACCAACAGTCCCAAGAATCCTCAAGGAATCCAGCTTGTACTTGGCAGGCCACTCCTCGCCCTGACGCATTAGAGCTCGAATAGCTGTCGGAGCAGTATAGAAAATGGTAACACCAAACTTGTCACAAATATGCCAGAAGCGCCCGGCATCGGGATAAGTAGGAACACCTTCGAACATCAACGATGTTGCTCCGTTTGCGAGCGGACCATACACGATGTAACTATGTCCAGTTACCCAACCAATGTCAGCGGTGCACCAGTAAATATCATTATCGTGGACGTCAAAAATGAGCTTGTGGCTATTAGCGACATCTACGAGGTATCCACCTGTTATGTGAACGACACCTTTCGGTTTGCCAGTCGAGCCGGATGTGTAAAGGATGAACAATATATCTTCAGCGTTCATAGGTTCGGCCTTACATTGTTCGCTCGCATTTACCATCTCATCGTGATACCATACGTCTCTGCCTTCCTTCATATCACACGGCTCATCATCGACTTTCGCGACTATCACATTTGTAATCGTGGGCGTGCTTTTTAATGCTTCATCAGCAATCTTTTTGAGTGGTATATGTTTTCCTGCGCGCAACGAAACGTTGCTTGTAATGAGCATTTTGCAATCGGAGTCATTGATGCGGTCTCTAAGCGAATCTGCGCTAAAACCACCAAAGACAACCGAATGAATTGCGCCAATACGGGCACAGGCGAGCATAGCTACGGGAAGCTCGATAACCATCGGCAGGTATATAGCTACCCGATCACCTTTCTTTATGCCTTTTGATTTAAGGACGTTGGCAAATTTACATACTTCTTTGTGAAGTTCTTCATAAGTATATTTTTTGACGGTATTTTCTGTGTCTCCCTGCCAGATTATTGCCGTTTTTTTTGCGATTGGTGTTCCAAGATGACGGTCGAGGCAGTTGTAGGCGACATTGAGTTGGCCATCCTCAAACCAGGTGTGTTCAATTTTTCTGTTTTTGGTATCCCACGTGTATCGAAGACTTTTAGTTGGTTTTTTAAACCACGTTATGTCTTTTGCCTGCTCCAGCCAGAAACCATCCGGGTCCTTGATGGACTTTTCCCACATCTGTTGATACTGTTCGAAGCTGGAGATGTATGCTTTAGATTGGATTTCAGCCGGTGGGGCAAACGTGCGGTTTTCGGTCATTAGGGAATCAATGGCTTTTTTTCCTTCTGTCATAAGTGTTTCCTTATAAAGAGGTTAAAATCTATCGAGTTCTAATCTTTACTTAAACGAGGAATTATACCAGTGTTGCTTTATTAAGTCAACCCGATAAGGACAATTTTCCTTAGAATCTGTATTTCATACTAAGAATGCAGTATGTTATGTCCTTGCGTTTGCTGACGGAATCATCCATAGTAATCTGCTGATATATACCAGGGGAGAAAGTCATATTCTCATTAATATTAAACTTCGTGGAAAGGCCAAAAGTGGCGTATGACCAGTCGTGCTGGGCCCTTCCAAGTCCGTCAGTGTAAGCGACCTCCGAGGTCAATTTGAGCGGATTTGGCAGTTCAGGAACTTTCAAATCGTAGCCAAGTATGAAACGATGAACCCATCCTTCCATAGAGTGGTAAGTGTAACGAGCATTACTACATGCAGGATATTCGTAATGCATAATATAAGTGGGAGTAAATCCTTTCGGCAGGAGATTAGGCCAGGAAAATGAATTTATCCATTCCCACGTTGTGTAAGCCTTGTGTCTGTCCAGGCCGTAATAGTGCTCATATTCGGTGCTGAGCATGTAGTTTGTCTGAAAGCTTTTGTCTTTAAACATTACACTTTTGTAATAAGGCCTGTAATCGAATCTCTGCTTGTCAACGTAACCGCTCGCCGTAGCACTGCGGTGGATAACCTGGACGCCAAAGCCGGTGCCATAAAAGTCGAGGTCTATCGTTTCAAACAGAGCTCCCTGTTGTCCATACGCTTCGGCGCCTTTGCTTAGCCATTTGCTGTGATAACTTAAATCAAAGGTAACGCCCAGCTTTTTATTCTCTTCGGCCTGTCCAGGGCCGGCTGTAAGTATCAAAGATACAATGATAATCGAAATTTCCTTTTTCATATTTTTCTCTCTTTTCAAATTCCTGTTTGCTTGATTTATCTTTTTTATGAAAAAGGGCATTATATGCAGATATTCATTAATGTCAAGCAAAGCAGCGTAAAATTGTTAACAAGTTAAATTAGGTTGAGATGAAGATAAATGGTTTGTGTTGTATTTTCCGGCATTTGCGACTCTATGGTATTTACTTATAAAGTCACATTGTTCCCATAATTGCCGATAATTAATTAACCGCTGGGTGTTAGAACATGCCCGATCTGTCGACTTCCGATAACCTGCAAGCTGTTAACAGAATAGACATAGACCCTTGCTTTTTTTCTCAATTCAGTGTATATTTATGTCGATACGACATTTAATATATTTGTGTGCTGCAATGAGTTGAAAAAGGAGACGAAGAATGGGGATACAAAAATGGTCGGACAATATCATTCTTGTGGACCTGCCTCAGGAGCCGGAAATTACTGATGAACTCGAAACTGTTGTTGAAATGGTGCGTGATAAGAATGACTGTGATGTAGTAATTGATTTTTCCAGTGTGGATATGGTTACTTCTTCGAGCTTGTCGAGATTGCTTAAATTAAGAGAGCCGTTGGTTGAATGCGGGAGACGGCTTATTCTTTGTGGAACCGCAGCCGCAATAAAAGGTATATTTACGATAACAGGCCTTGATGGTGTTTTTGAACTTGCGGATGACAAGTTTGCTGCTTTAGCAACCCTGGAAATGATTGGTTAACTAAATTGCTGGGGGGATTGTGATTTAATTGCCATATATTTTTATCAATATTTCATATCATTTATTTGAGTTAGCTATTACTCATTTGGTAATTCGCTTAATGTCCAGTACAGGTCGATTATTCTGACCGCCTCCACAAATTTTTTATAATCTACGAGCTTGACTATATAACCGGCGACACCGAGCTTAAAGCTCTCAATTATATCCTGCGTTTTTTTGGAAGTGGTCAGGGTTATGACAGGTATTCCTTTCAGCGATTCATTTGATTTGAGGATTCTTAAAAATTCGATGCCGTTCATCTTTGGCATATTCATATCCAGCAGGATTAAACAGGGCTTTTCGTTGTCCTCATTTCTCAAATACTCTAAAGCTTCGTTTCCACCATTTGCTTGAACCAGTCTGTTTGCCAATTTAAGGTCGCTAAATGCGCGCTCTACCGTCATTATATCTACATGGTCATCTTCGATGAGCAATATAGATCTCGTGTTTCGCATCTTTTACCCCCATATCTTGCTTTGGTAATGTAAAGCAGAATGTGCTTTATTATTTTCCTTTAGCTTGCCCGTGGTGACTGAATAAAACAAAGGCTAAAAGCGGTTGCCGAATGGATGAATTTTGTTTTTTTTGTTAATACCCCCATTTGTCTTTCCATACAGCTTTTTCTGATATGTAATCTGGCAACTTATAGCCAGAACTACCCCATTATCAGATTGCTTAGGTCCTTCTTCAGCAAAATTACTGCTGTTTTAGTGCTTCCTTCTTCCCCCTTACTATATCCCACAGAACTATCTTGAGCTTGCTGAAGCTGCCGTCATTGAGGCTTCTTTTACACCTGCTGGTTTGGGCAGGTCGAAGCAGAATTTGTTTCCTTGTTCCTGGTTGGCTTCAATCCATAAACGACCACCATGCAGTTCCACCAGCACTTTTGCTATCGGCAAAGAAAGAGCCTGCATAAGTAAGTCGCTGTTGTTCTCCGGTGGGATTATATCTGTGTCATGTGGATGTTTATAGAGTTGTTCTTTAATCATAGTATAGTGATTGAATATCTTGTGTATTTCACTGCTGTCGATAGCTGAGCCGTCGTCCTGGACTTCTAATCGAATTTGATTGTCAACTTCTCTTGCCAGGACATTAATATGTCCCCCTGAAGAGACGGACTTTATTGCATTTTTAACAAGATTGTTTAAAACCTTCATAATCCTGTTTTGGTCAGCATTGACAGTCAGTTCTGATTCAGGCATAAAGCTTTTTAGCTCAATGTTTTTCTCAGATGCGAGGGGGAAAGTAGCTTCTACTACTTCCGAAACTACCGAGCGCACATCAAAATGATGCCGCTCTAACGTCAATTTGCCTGCTTCGATTTTTGAAATATCAAGGAAGTCGTTGATTATTCTTTTGGTTTTGTTGGTATCTCCACTTTCAAAAGACGCCTTCAATGCTTCTGTGACTGTGATAGCCAACTCACTTTTTAGCTGATTTTCCCTCTCTAATTTGAGATTTTCGGTTCTGAGTTCGTCTTCTATAAGAATTCGTTCCGAAATGTCATGGGCAACCGCAACGACCGCAGCTTCACTTCCTTTTGGGTTTTTTATTATTGACCTTGATAAGGAAACCGGAAATATGCTGCCGTTTTTACGCTTATGATAAAAACCGACTTCCCAAGTGCTTCCAACAGTCCTGGTTTGGAAGACACTCCTTGTATTGTCACCCTGCGGTTTTCCTATCCACAGGATATTGCTGTATTGCCCAATGATTTCATCCTCTGAGTATCCATAGGTTTCGCGGAATGCCTTGTTGACAAAGATAATCTTGTCTTCCATATCGGTAATATAGACACTGTCATCTGTGCTCATAATGGCGCCTGACAACAGATACAGTTTCCCTTCTATCTCCTTATGCCTGATAGCGTTTTCGACTGTTATTGGAATGGCTTTAAGATAGTTTCGCTCGTTGTCCTTTACAAGATAGTCATAGGCGCCGGTCTTCCAGGCCTTGATGGCTATTTCCTCATCGCCGGCTCCGGTAACGAGTATGATAGGTGTATCTTTCACCAAATCCAGAATGTCAAATCCTGTCCCGTCGCCGAGTGAGTAATCGGAAATTACAATATCAAATTTGTCGGAACTTAATGCGTTTTTCGCCTCTGAAACAGAACCTACTACTGTACAATCGTATGGAAGCTTTTGCGATTGCATTGACTGTTTGAAAGCCAGTTGGTCCATTTTATCGTCTTCAATCAGCAAGATTTTGTATTTTCTGTTTTCCATGGTCTTAGTCCTCAATTTCCATTTGGCGGTAACTCACTTAATGTCCAGTAAAGATTGATTGTTCTGATAGTTTCCACAAACTTTTTGTAATCAACGCTCTTGACCATGTAACCGGCGACACTTAGTTTAAAGCTCTCAATTTTATCCTGTTGCTCCTGCGATGTAGTCAGGACTACGGTGGGAATACATTTTAGCTTCTCATCGTTTTTTATGATTTTGAGAAGCTCAATGCCGTTCATCTTGGGCATATTCAAGTCCAGCAGGATAACACACGGCCTGCCGTTGCCTTCGTCCCTTAAATACTCTAATGCTTCTTCGCCGTTAATTTTATGGACCAGCGGATTTGTCACATTCAAGTCTTTAAGCGACCTTTTAACGGTCATTGCATCTATACTATCATCTTCAACTAATAATATTGGTTTCGAGTTTCTCATTTCTAACCCCCGTTTCTTGTTTTGGCAGTGCGAAGAAGAATGTGCTTCCTTCGCCGACCTTTGATTCAATCCATATTTTTCCACCATATAACTCCACGATTTTCTTTACCACGGTTAGACCAACTCCAGTGCTCTCGAACTCATCACGAGGGGACAATGTCTGGAACATCTGGAAAATTCTGTCATAATACTTGTCCTCAATGCCGGGACCGTTGTCGGATACGCTGAAATTCCAGAAGCTGTCATCTTCGATACAGCCCACTTTTATCTGACCCTCTGATTTATCCATATACTTCACGGCGTTACTCAGAAGATTCTGAAAGACCTGCATCATACGGATTTGTTCACATTCAATCGTAGGCAGTTCATTTTCTATTGTGATTGTAATGTTTTCCGGAGGTGCAAGCATATCGATGACATCTGAAACAAGCTCATTGAAGTTTACTTTAACCTTTTCCTCTGCGACACGTCCGATCCTCGAATACTGCAAGATACCATCGATAAGGTTGTGCATACGGTCCACACGGTTCACGAGCAGATTCATTTGTTCCTTGCCGTCATCGTCAAGCTTGTCCACATAATCGCTTGTTATCCAGTCAACCAGGGTTTTGATGCCGCGAAGCGGCGCCTTCAAGTCATGAGATACCACGTATGCAAACTCTTTCAGTTCCTCGTTGACTTTTTCCAACTGTTCAAGAAGTTGAGACTGACGATTCTCTGCTTTTTTACCCTCGGTGATATCCCGAAATATACCCTGCAGTAGTTTTTTGCCCCTAACCTCGAGTAGATTGGCTTTTATAGCAACATCTTTTATCTCTCCATTTTTTGTTATAACCTGCGTCTCCAGTGCCTCACCCTGTTTGTCTTCGAGATGATGTTTGAAGGTTTTGCTAAATCCTCCTTCGATTTCTTCTGAAGGATGGAGAGTAGTGTGTGGTTGACCAATCAGCTCTGATTTTTCCCGCTCAACTAATCTTGTTGCTGCGGGGTTGCAGTCGACTATTATGCCCGTCTCTGCATCGGCTATGAATATGGCATCCAATGCCCCCTCGAACTGCATTCTGTATTTCTCTTCGGTTTTGCGTAACTGCTCTTCTACCCTCTTGCGTATGGTAATTTCTCGTGTTAGTTGTTCGTTGGCGGTCGTAAGCTCAGCCGTGCGTTCTTCGACTCTCACTTCAAGTTTTTCCTTGGAGTCAACTAATTCCAGGTCGCGATGCTGAATTTGCTTTAACATTTCGTTAAATGCATCGATAAGCAAACCCACCTCATCGTTGCTGTGCTTTATGGCACGAGTGGAATAGTCTTTCATTTCCGAGACAGTTTTTGCGACCTCGGCCAGACTTAGAATCGGTTCTGAAATAACTTTCTGGAGTCGTGATGACACAAGAAAAGCTGCCAGGGAGGAAACAAAAAGGACAGTAATAATTATGCTTATATTACGCTTGAGCATCTCATACATAGGACTCATATCTGAGCGCAGGCAGACCGTCCCCACTATTTCATCGTCGAGAACAATAGGTTTGAAAACAGTTAAATAACCATCCTTAATACTGAAACCGCCTTTCTGAAGTTCAGTCGGATGGATTTCTATATCATAATTATCACGATAATAAGCTGCAAAAAGCTGATTGTTTTTATCGTAAACACAGCCGAGGACAATGGATGGTTCAACATAAAGGGCTTGTAATGTTTTCTTTGCATCTTCGGCATCCTGAAAGGCAAGAGCTGCTTTACAGTTCTCTGCTGTCATCTCGGCCTGTGTTGATAGATTTTTCACCATGTTATCACAAAACACTCTTTTTTCCCACACGATAAGCGCACCGCCTGCCAACACCAGCCCTGTAATGCAGGACAGCATTATAATGAATATCAGCTTATGCTTTATTGCCATGTTTCGAAAAATAGACATAATTAGCTATCTTTCCCCTCTGAATTTTTTTCCTCTAATATTCTTGTTGCCAACCTCAGAAGCTGAGACCTGATTTTTAGTTTGGCACGCTTGGCGGCGGTTACGTTGACTTCAAAGCTGACTTTTTTCTCCTCCATAACAAAGTTAATAATACCATTAGCTTCGAGGAAGCCTTGTGTATCTGCAACCGTCAGAATGCTATAGTCTTTCACTAAATCTATTATTTCCTCAAGATTATTCTTATCCGAGCGACAAATAAATAACAAGTGACATTTTCTAATGGCTTCGATTTGTGGGTGCTTATCAGATTTATTCCCTTCACCCGATTTTTTCAGTTCTTCGAGACTTTTAAACCGTCTTACAATAACCTTTTTTCCTTTAACCGGCTTATTTTTAATGGGCTCAAATGCATCACCGAAAGGGTCCTTGCCAATAATCCCGATAGTTATTGGCTCATTACTATCAGCCGTTTTTTCTTCCGGCCAGTCCACGAACTTGATAAAGTTATACAAAAACGCAGCCTTGATCTGATATTCTCGGCTTTGTGCGGTATCAGCATGGGCCATTGATGAAGTTACTGCTATAGAAAAGACCAAAACTAATATAGTCAGGTTGTAAGCTCTTATTCTCATTTCTTGATGCTTATTTCTTAAAAACACTATTTATGCCTGCACCTATATTTAGAATCTTAATTGCACACGGGCGAAGAACATCCGCCCCGGTGTCTCGTGAGCTGTAAGAGCTCCTACGTCGGTAATGGCCTTGTTTGTCTTACATAGTAGGTCAGAGACTCCAATCATAATTTCTCCCTTACCATCGGCGATTTCTTTGGCTATAGTTAGGTCAAGCCGGTTAAAAGCGTGTGCGCCAATGAGGATATTGTTATAAGCACCGATAACATCGTTGTATGCGTAATTTGCGTTAAACGTCCATCCGTCAGGAAGGAACAGCCGAGCGGTCAAACCGGCTTTATGTTTGGCAGGCCACATAGCGCGTATGCCTTGCTCGAACTGGTCTGTAGTAAAGCCGTTATAGGCATACCACGCCGAGAGCTTGCCTTTGCTATTCTCAAAAGCCAATTCACACTCCGCTCCATAAGCCGTTGCGCCGTCTATATTATCAAACGTGCTGTTGGTTACGCCGAACATAGTTACGACGTTCCTTGCACCAAGCACACCCTCAAAGCGCTGATAGTAACCATCAGCACGGAACGTCAGCTCCTTGGTTAATTTGCCGGTGTAACCCGTTTCAAACGACCATACTTTCTCATTGCCCAAATCTTTTTGAATCGGCAGAATTTGAAAAAGACCGAAAACCGAACTTTTAGTATTTGTCCGCATTGCAATCCCAGGCATACGAAATGCTCTGGCGACACTGAACCGTAATGTATGGTCCTTTGCATCGTCAAGACCATATATGGCTGAAGCTCTCATTGACCAGTCTTCGTCGGTTTCACTGTGTAAATCGCCTCGTATCTGTCCTTCTAATGTCAGGCGTTTGGTTGCTTCAAAACGGTCGATGAGGAACAACCCTCCCCACTGCTCTGAATACGGTTCTCCAGCGAAAACTAACTCATTTGCATTATTGCCTCTTGTGATATCGGCCCGAAGCAAACTTAGATTACCGCCTATAGAAATATTGTGTTTATCGGCAAGTATGAAGTTAAGTTGCCCTTCAAGGTGATGCTCATCGTTCTTATATCTTGCTATGCTATTAGGCCAATGGCTGACCAGGAACTTCCCATACCATTGTAGATATGCTGTGATTTTGTCGTTGAATATGTGGTCGATTCGCGTAAAAGTCCGTGTTAAGCTGGACATGTCATCGCTTTGTGGGAAGTATCCGACAAATTCGTTACTTCCAGATTTAAAGTATGAGTGTGCTGCACCGAATGACCACTTCGTCCGGTCGGAATACCTATAGGTCGCTTCCGAATCGAATCGCCAGTTCCGCATAACATCCTGTGTGGTATATGAGCTATAATCAATGAGAGAATTCAAAGCAGCAGGCACGCCCGATTCATATTTTCCTGCACCGGCGGCATCAGAGTCTTCAATATCCTCATACCCTGCAGACAAACGCCAGCTCCATTTTCCTCGTTTTTTTGCCCAGCGAATGTGTGTGTAGCTGTCTCCGAATTCATTGATGGTTGTCGAGCCGAAGTAACCAAGAATATCTTCCGGCTTTTTTGTTATTATGTTGATTAAACCGGTGCAGGCATTTGCGCCCCATGCGGCGCCGCTGGGGCCGCGAACAACTTCTATTCGTTCGATATCCTCCATTAGAATCGGCAGAGTAGACCAATCGGGCGCTCCGAAGATAAAATCATTGGCAGCCCGACCGTTAATCAGTACCAGGGTGCGGTCGGAAATACGACTGAGTAATCCACGAACTCCTACCCCATAACGACTTCGGTCGAACCGTCTCACATCCACGCCGGGGGTAAACTGCAAAATCTCCGGGATGGTTGTTATGCCGCTATAGTGAATATCCTCAGCCGTAATTACACTTACAGGCACCGATAATTCGGTAATCTTTTGCGTCTGACGGGAGGCCGAAACGACAACCGGTAGCTCCATTAATTCTTCAAGGGACATTTCGAAAAAATCATCTTTGCTGTTAGGGTCCGGTTGCTCTGCGAACACCTTTGGGGTAGGGCTAAGTGCGAGCAATGATATTAGCAGAAACGTCAACTTTTTTGCTAAAGATTTTTTTTGCGAAGCCATAAATGCCCGATAATCAATAAAGTGAAAATTTCGCATTTAAAACACAGTTTTTCTCCAGCATTATTTGCAGGTTGCAGTGCATTATCTTGATTCGCGAGAAGCGAATGAGAAGCACTTATTTCTCACATTTTTTTAACCCTTACACTCCATTACACCCCAAAGTGTGAAAGATTACGTTCGTTTATACCCCAGGGTTATCGTCATAAAATTAGGGTAATTTCAGAAGAAATGCTTTTTTCCCACAGCGGTTGGATGTTCCTCTTGCATTTTCGGAGGTAAAAGCTTTATTAATAGATGGTTGCTGTGGGGCCGGATTCCGGCCCTGTTAAGTAATATGAAGCGGTCAGGGGCGTTTTTATATTGACAATGGTGTTTGAAGTTGCTATAATGATTTATAGTTAGGAGTGCATTGTGACCGTCCAGGGAGTATTTGTGCAGGCGACCGATAATAGAAGAACCGTCTTATAACTATAGTCGGCTTGATGGTTTTGAGAAAAGGAAGAATGATGAAGAGCTTTTCTTTATGTAAAGTGATTTTAGCCGTTATTTTCTGCGTTTTGATTTTCCTGCCTTACGGATGTGCCTGGAACCAGCTTGGTGAAACTACCGCCGAAGGCCACAGAAGACACAAACGTGCTCTTCGTATTAATCAGCAGGAATTTTGGTCGGATGTAGATACAGTTCTAATGCTTGATGAGCCGAGCAAACTCACCGACAAGAGAGTGCCTTGATTCGTTTCTCCTGTCCCCCGAAATACGCCTGAAGGGATTCGAACCCCCAACTTTCGGCTCCGTAGGCCGACGCTCTATCCAATTGAGCTACAGGCGCTTAATTCTCATTCATTATAATATAGCATCTTCCCTGAGATTCTGTCAATTCTTATTGCCTCCGCAGAAAAATAAATTGACACCCCCTGTGAGGATATATAAATACGAGTATCCGGTTCTGCTTTCATACTGACTTGGATGAAATATTTGAGATGGTTGAATTATCAAAGTTTGCTAAGAGAATTGCTGTTGTCTCCGGCATAGGCCGGCTGATGGATGACCTCGGCGATGCCCTTACGCAGGGTAAGGATGTCTTGATGCTCGGTGGTGGAAATCCTGCTCATATACCGGAAGTTCAGCAGTATTTTCGCGAGAGTTTGCAGAAAATGCTTGCCGACGGCCGGCA
>Ga0315537_1000877_pt1 | contig 23919 bp, 19 predicted proteins | sample SalMarSW160270MG_FD_203091 | JGI IMG/M metagenome (GOLD analysis project Ga0315537, IMG submission 203091) | Salt marsh sediment microbial communities from the Plum Island Ecosystem LTER, Massachusetts, United States - Salt Marsh Sediment SW1602-70 ...
GCTATGGAAGGGACTGGAGAACTGCCATTTACCGGCACATGGGGGGGAAAGACCTTTCTGATCAGGTGGATGGGGCAAAATTCCTGGTTGAAGAGTATCAGGTAGACCCGCAGAAGATCGGTATCTACGGAGGATCATATGGCGGATTTATCACGCTTATGGCAATGTTTACCCAACCGGATGTTTTTGCTGCCGGGGCTGCTTTGCGGGCAGTAACCGATTGGGCACATTATAACCATAGTTATACAGCCAATATTTTAAACACCCCTGTTGAAGACAGCCTTGCTTATGTAAGAAGTTCACCCATCTATTATGCCGAAGGATTAAAGGGAGCATTACTGATCTGTCATGGCATGATCGATGATAATGTCCATTTTCAGGATGTGGTGAGACTTGCCCAGCGATTGATCGAACTTGGAAAAGAGGATTGGGAATTTGCCGTTTATCCTGTTGAACGACATAGTTTCACAGAACCGAGTAGCTGGACAGATGAATACAGGCGCATTTTTAACCTGTTTGAAGAACAGTTAAAATGATCTTTGCCGGGAGAATCCTGTACACCGGTTATTAAAATTCAGATCCGGCTCTCTTTTTAGGATAATCAATCGTATAGTGTAGCCCACGGCTCTCATGAAGGTTTTGTGCCATTCTGATGGTAAGGTGACCGACATTAATCAGGTTCCGTAATTCACACAGTTTTCGTGACAGGGTTGATTTTTTATAAAGCTCCTCTGTTTCCCTGTAAATGATATCAAGTCGTGACAACGCTCGTTGCAAGCGCAGGTCCGATCGTACGATCCCGACATAATTGCTCATGATCTGTTGCATCTCTTTATAACTCTGTGTTATAAGGATCATTTCTTCCGGATGAGTGGTGCCTCCGTAATCCCACGCCGGGACTTTTTCATTAAAGGTGATTCCGGATAACTGATTCTTTACATCAGCCACTGCCCGGTGCGAAAAAACAATAGCCTCTATTAACGAATTGGAGGCAAGCCGGTTTGCTCCGTGTAACCCGGTTGAAGCAGCTTCACCAATGGCATACAGTCTCTCTATACTGCTCTGCCCCTGTTCATTCACCTTAATTCCACCACATAAATAATGTGCTGCAGGAACGACTGGGATCCTATCTTTTGTAATATCAATCCCAATACTAAGGCATTTCTGATATACATTCGGGAAATTTTTCTGCAATGCCTCTGCATCCAGATAAGTGCAATCAAGATATACAAAATCATCCCCGTGAATTTTCATCTCATTATCGATGGCTCGTGCAACGATATCCCTTGGTGCAAGAGAGCCCCTGGAATCATACTTCGCCATAAATTCCTCCCCGTCAATGGATTTTAATGTTCCCCCAAAGCCTCTGATGGCTTCTGTGATCAGGAAGGAAGGTCTTTCACCGGGATGATAGAGAGAAGTTGGATGGAACTGAACAAACTCCATGTTCTCTATAATCCCTTTCGCCCGGTAAACCATGGCAATTCCATCACCCGTTGCAATGGGGGGATTGGTTGTGGTATGATAGAGGTTCCCAGTGCCTCCGGTAGCAATGATGGTTACTTTTGAAAGGATCGTATCTACCACTCTGGTATGGAGATCAAGGACATAAGCACCGTAACACTGGATATCTTTCTGGCCTCTGACAACCGGATCACCCATCTGGTGCTGTGTTATTAAATCAATCGCAAAATAGTCTTCAAGAATCTCAATGTTTTTTGTGCTTTTTACCTGTTTGATCAATGTTGAGTGAATCGTCAATCCGGTATAATCTTTATGATGTAAGATCCGATGGGAAGAATGTCCACCCTCTTTTGCAAGATCAAACTTCCCATTCTCTCTTTTATCAAATTCAACCCCCCATTTCAGTAAATCGTTTATCCTATCCGGAGCTTCTTTTACTACCATCTCAACAACCTTCTTATTGCAATAACCATCTCCACACCGTATGGTATCCTGTATATGCTTTTCGAAAGAATCCGGTGGATACATGACGGAGGCAATGCCCCCCTGTGCATACCGGGTATTGGTCTCTTCAATACTATTCTTGGTAATGACACATACCCTACCATACGATGCAGCTTTCAACGCGTAACTCAACCCTGCGATTCCTGAGCCGATCACCAGAAAATCAACGTTTCTTACCATATCATAATTTTTGGCATCAGTATAACAGCATGCAGAGGAAATCTTTTCCTGTATGACACCCATCAACAAAGATAAACATTGCAGGAGATTTTCACAGAATCGGGTTATCTACTTTAGAACATTTACAGGGTATCAAACTCAACAGCGCATGCAGCATGATCGCCTGGCATCAGGCACTATGAAAACCGGAGATTTTAATTTACATTTGTTGCATCAAGTCTATATCTCATTGGGTTATTTATAGTGTAATGCAACCTGAATTATCGATCATAATTTGTACTTATAACCGCGAAGATTTTCTGCCTCTTACCTTGCAAAGTCTTTCTTTGCAATCCCTGGAAAAACACCGATATGAAGTATTGGTAGTTGATAATAACAGCACGGACAGGACTGCATCACTTTGTCAGGAGTTTATCGAACACCGACCGGAAATAAACCTAAGGTACTTCCTGGAAAAGAACCAGGGTTTGGCTTTTGCCAGAAACAGAGGAATTAAAGAATCATCCGGAAGAATCATTTCCTTTATTGATGATGATGCTGAAGCACGAAGCGATTATGCGATGAACCTGATCCGCATTTTTCAGGATTATAGTAATTATGATGCTATCGGGGGAAAAGTAATCCCAATCTTCCCTGAAAAAAAGGAGCCGGCGTGGCTCTCAAAGTATATTTGGGGTGTTGTAGCAAAAGTGGACAAAGGGGATCATCCTGTTCCATTTAAGAAAAAAGTTCCGGCGGGCTGCAATATGGCTTTTCGGAAAGTGGTTTTTGAGACCATCGGATTGTTTGATATAAAACTTGCCCACCGATGCGATGATCTCTATATATTCGGAAAACTAAAAGCAATGCATAAAGTGGCCTTGTATGCCCCGGATGTTGTGGTATATCACCATATCCCTCCGGAAAGGATCGATACTTCAGGCATCAGGAAATTGTCTCTGGATTTAGGATCCTCTCACCGTGTTTATCTCCAAAGCCAACCCGTTATTATTACATTGTTTAAATTTTTTGACTACACCTTCAAAATTGGCGCTTCCGTTATCCTCAGTCTTGTTTTTATACTGAAGGGTGAACCGGCAAAAATAAAAATCATTACGATTATGTGGTTCAGCCTGGTTGGTTTTATGCGAACAAACAGGTAGCCCGGGATGCTACTCAGCTTAATCCAGATAGCCTTTATAGTAAGACTCTAAATATTCCTTCAGGGCTGTTTTCCAATCCCTCATCATATTTATTTTCCTCAAATCAAGCTTTTTATTAATCAATCTTTCGGAGGGTGGACGGTTAGCAAAGTATTCCTTAGCAAAGAAATCAGAAGAAACCGCCTTGATGCTAATTTCCTCTGATAACCCGAGGAGGCTGATCATCTCATGCGTTACTTCTAACCGGTTGGTTTGTCCTCCACACACCATATTGTACAATCCCCAGTACTCCTTCTCCAACAAAAGTTTAACATTTCGTGCAAAATCATGAGTATAGGTTGGTGTGCCATCCTTATCGTCCACTACATGAAGCGTTTTCACCCCATCTTTGAGTTGCTTCATGATTTTCTGTACGAATTTTTTATCCTTCCCGGGACCTGCACCCATCATCCATCCAGCCCTGCATACAAGATACCGGTGTGCATTTTCAACCACAAATCGTTCTCCCAGGTATTTTGTTCGTGCATATACTCCTGCAGGATTGGGTTGATCCCAATCATCATAATACTCTTTCAATCCATCAAATATCCCGGCTGTACTGATATATAAAATTGGAATATGTAGCTGATTAGCGATAAATACTGCATTCTCTACCGAAAGTGTATTCGTTTCATAGGTATCATCAACGTGCTTTTCGCAATATTCAAGATCGGTATACGCGCCCAGGTGAAATAAATAATCAGGATTATAATCTGAAACATCCTTCCAATATGCATTATAATCCCTGAAGTCCAGGCAGGAAAGCCATGGCTCATTAACATCAATATCGCTGCACTTAAGCTTGAATTCATTCCTGAACTGCACATAGAAAGCCTCTCCCAACATACCCCCACACCCGGCAATGTAAATCTTTTTCATCGTTTCAATTTTGGTGTATACTGCAGGTAAATTTAATCCATGATGATGAATCCATTTCCTGTGCAAAAATAACCTTTTCAAATGAATTGGGAAAAAATGAGCATTGAAAGCCTGCTTTCAAACCTGCATCAAGAAATGGTAACACTATGAAAACAAAATATTTTACTTTACTTTTATCGGATAATTTTCAAACCAAACAGTTGCCTTATGGCTCAGGATGACCTTTTCAAAAAAATCATAAGTCATGCGAAGGAATATGGTTTTATTTTCCCCTCCAGCGAAATATATGATGGACTGGGAGCCGTATATGACTATGGACAGTATGGTACAGAGTTAAAAAACAATATAAAGCAATACTGGTGGGATTCAATGGTTAAGCTACATGAAAACATTGTTGGCATTGATTCTGCAATCTTCATGCATCCAACTGTTTGGAAAGCCTCTGGTCATTTAAAGGCATTCCATGATCCGCTCATTGACAATAAAGATTCGAAAAAAAGATATCGTGCAGATACTCTGGTTGAGGAATACCTGCAAAAGATTGAAGGGAAAATAAGTAAAGAGATCCAAAAGGCAAAGGAGCGTTTTGGAGATGCATTTGATGAGGAACAATTTGTGTCAACCAATCCCCGGGTCATTGAGAATCGAAAGAAGTACAACGATATTCAGGATCGATTAGATGCCGCTCTTGAGACGGATAACCTGGAAGAATTAAAACAGATTATTGTCGATTGTGAAATTGCTGATCCTGAAACAGGCTCAAAAAATTGGACGGATGTACGGCAATTTAACCTGATGTTCAGTACCAAACTGGGATCGATTAGTGAAGAAGCATCAACAATATACCTGCGACCGGAAACAGCTCAGGGAATTTTTACAAATTTTCTGAATGTACAGAAGACTGCCCGGATGAAGCTCCCTTTTGGGATTGCCCAGATCGGTAAGGCATTCAGAAACGAAATTGTTGCAAGGCAATTTATTTTCAGAATGCGCGAATTTGAACAAATGGAGATGCAATATTTCATACAACCGGGAGAGGAGATGAAATGGTTTGAATACTGGAAGGAGATAAGGATGAAATGGCATAAGGCCATGGGGCTGGGTGATGATAAATACCGGCTTCATGAGCATAAAAAACTGGCTCATTACGCAAATGCTGCAATGGATATCGAATTTCACTTCCCAATCGGTTTCAAAGAGTTGGAAGGCATTCATTCCCGAACCGACTATGACCTTTCCCAACATCAGAAATATTCCAACAAAAAAATGCAATACTTCGATGTTGAAAGGAACGAAAGCTATATTCCATACGTTGTTGAAACCTCTATTGGACTGGACAGGACGTTTTTATCGGTACTTTCCAGCGCATTTACCATAGAGTCGCTACCTAAAAATAACGGGGTTGAGGACGAACGGGTAGTGTTGAAAATTCATCCTTCTCTTGCCCCCGTTAAGCTGGCAATACTGCCGCTGGTAAGAAAGGATGGTTTACCGGAAATCGCCAGAAAGATCATGGATGATCTGAAATTCAGCTTTAATTGCCAGTATGAAGAAAAAGATTCCATTGGGAGACGGTATAGGAGACAGGATGCCATAGGGACTCCTTTCTGTATCACTATTGATCACCAGACAACAGAGGATGAAACAGTAACAATCCGTTACAGGGACTCAATGGAACAGGAGCGGGTTCACATCCCCAATTTGCAGCAGATCATAAATCGTAAAGTCGACCTGAAAAATCTTCTCAATCTTATAATATGATTGTAGCCATTCAAAAATTCCTGAATCAGCTAAATAAGACAATCCTGACCCTGATCAGAATTATCCTTTTATCGAAAATTCCACAAAAGTTACCGTATGCCAGGGAATTCGATGAATGTGTTCTATTGGGAAACGGACCATCCCTGGCTCAGTCATTGAAGGACCATCCCGACTTCATTAATCAGCGCAGTCTTTTTTGCGTCAATTTTTTTGCATTAAGTAAGCTTTATAAGCAACTCAAACCCAGCATTTATTTTATCGCCGCACCTGAAATAGGAATGAAAAAGGTTCGTCCTTCCCTAACCGAAAGATACGCTGACCTATTCCATACAATCAGTCGTAAAACCGATTGGCCTTTATGGCTTTATCTCCCATTTTCAGTTAGAAGGAGTGCCTTCTTTCAAAACAACATCAAACAAGAGTTATCCCAAAATCAAAACATTAAGGTATGCTTTTTTAACAACACCCCTGTAGAAGGTTTTTGGTGCTTTTGTCATTTTTTCTTCAGGCTTAATCTCGGTATGCCACGCCCTCATAATGTATTAATACCCTCTATATTTCTGGCAACCAACCTGTCATTCTCCAGAATCTATTTACTGGGAGCTGATCATTCATGGTTTAAAGAGATTCATGTCGACGAAAACAATCAAGTACTGATTCACCAGAAGCATTTTTACGATCATGATAGCTCCGCCCCAAGACCCATGCTAAAAAAAGGTCAGGGCGAACGAAGACTACATGAAGTTTTAATTAAATTTGTGTACACTTTTGAGGGATACTTCATCCTGGAAAAATACGCCCAGAGCCGAAATGTAAAAATTATTAATGCATCTCCAGGATCTTATATAGATGCGTTTGAGCGGTACAGGGAGGGTTAGGTAATCTAGAATCAATAAATCCTCAAGAAAATGATTAAGAGCAATTTAGATTTGAGCCAGACATCTGTACTGATAACTGGTGGTACCGGTTCTTTTGGTAAGGAATTTGTCAAAACCGTTCTTTCACGGTTCCCCAAAATAAGGAAACTGGTTGTTTTTTCAAGAGATGAGCTGAAACAATTTGAAATGTCACAGGTATACCCAAAATCCACGTATGATGCCATCCGTTTTTTCATTGGTGACGTACGGGATTTGAATCGCCTGAAAAGGGCTTTTGAAGGGATTGATATTGTTATCCATGCAGCCGCATTAAAACAGATACCTGCCGCTGAATACAATCCCATTGAATGCATCAAGACCAATATTTTGGGGGCTGAGAATGTCATCGAAGCGGCTCTTGATAATGGTGTAAAACGTGTCATTGCTCTCTCAACCGATAAGGCTGCTGCCCCGGTTAATCTGTATGGTGCTACAAAATTGTGCTCTGATAAATTATTTGTTGCAGCCAATAACATGAAAGGGAAAAGGGACATTGCATTTTCCGTTGTAAGGTATGGAAATGTATTGGGCTCCCGTGGATCGGTAATCCCATATTTTCTCAGCCTCCGTAATTCAGACACCATTCCGATAACACATCCTGACATGACCAGATTTAATATTTCATTAGAGGATGGTGTTAATCTGGTCCTTTATGCCATAGAGCATTCCGTGGGAGGTGAGATTTTTGTACCAAAACTACCCTCGTATAAAATTCTTGACCTTGCAGAGGCAATTGCACCAGCGGTGTCGGTCAAAACAGTGGGTATCCGACCCGGTGAGAAATTGCATGAAGATATGATCACCGAAAATGATGCTTTCCTGACGATTGAATTCGACGATTATTATATGATTTTACCCCGTACAGGTCAACACAGGTTTGAAGAGGTGATCCGAAAGGGAAATGGTAAAAAAGTAAAAGAGGGATTCCGGTACAATTCAGGTACCAATAATCACTGGCTTACTGTTAAAGAATTAAGAGAGCTGATTAAAAAACAGGTTGATCCAGAATTTTCGGTTTAATGAGAAAGCATATTCCCTATGGCAGGCAACAAATCCTTGATGAAGATATCAGGGAGGTTCAACGTATCCTGCAATCCGATTTTATTACTACAGGGCCGGTATCCCGTGAGTTTGAGGAGGCACTGGCAAAAAGAGTGGGAGCGAAATTTGCTGTAACCTTCAATTCCGGAACATCGGCTCTGCATGCAGCCTATTTTGCCCTGGGACTCAAATCCGGTATCGAATTCATTACTACACCAATTACTTTTGTTGCTACAGCCAATGCCGGTTTATATCATGGCTTTAAACCCGTTTTTTGCGATATCGAAACGGATACCGGCAATATGGATTGTGCTATAATTGAAGAGTTAATAACGGAAAATACCCGCTTCATTGTCCCCGTCCATTTCGGCGGACATCCTGCAGATCTGGAAAATCTTTACCAGATCGCAGACAAGTATCAGCTGAAAATCATCGAAGATGGATCCCACGCACTGGGTGCACGGTATAAAAACCGTCAAATCGGTGATTGCACCTTTTCCGAAATGACCACATTTAGTTTTCATCCGGTTAAACACATAACTACAGGAGAAGGTGGTGCAGTAACGACAAATAATGAACGCTATTATAAACGTTTGAGACAGTTCAGAAACCATGGAATTACCAGTAATGATTTGCAATATGAGAGTGAAGGTGACTGGTATTATGAAATGCAGTTTCTCGGATTTAATCACAGATTAACCGATTTCCAGGCAGCGTTGGGATTATCCCAATTGAAACGGCTTGATCAAAACATACGCTCCAGAAGGGAAATCGCTGCATTCTATTGCCAGGAATTTAGCGATAACCCATACTTCCATCTTCCGGTGGAAAGAGATTACGTGCAATCAGCCTACCATCTCTATCCCATCCGGCTGAAAGAAGCACTTATCCCTGACAAGAAAAAGATATTCACCAGGCTTCGTGAGGAAAAGTTAGGAGTACAAACCCACTATATACCTGTCTACAGGCAACCGTATTATCTTGAGCATGGCTTCAAGGATGTTCACAAACCAGTTGCCGAAACATTCTACAGGTCAGAAATAAGTATACCCATGTACCATTCCCTGACAAAAGAAGACCAGAAAGAAGTAATCAACCGGATACGATCCGTTTTCGAAACCCTGTAAACAAAACAAAGAACTTGAAAATCGGTGCAATCATACAAGCCAGAATGTCATCAAGACGCTTCCCTGGAAAGGTTTTGCAAGAATTGCCTTTTGGAAGCGGTATACCCGCTTTAGAACATGTTGTCAGACGACTAAAAAAATGTGCTACCCTGGATGATGTTGTTATAGCAACCTCAACGTACAAAGATGATGATCCGATCATTACAGCTGCCCGGAACATGGGTGTGGAAAGCTTTCGGGGAAGCCTGGATAATGTACTGGAACGTTTTTACCAGACAGCTTACCGCTATTCATTTGATCAGATTATCCGAATTACAGGCGATTGCCCCTGTATTGACCCTGAGATAATTGATCTGGTGGTTCAGCATCATCTCACAACAAATGCTGATTTTACATCCAGTGCTATTGAAAGGACTTTCCCGGTAGGCATGGATGTCGGTGTAATACGGTTTAAAGCCCTCAAAGATGCCTGGGAAAATGCTCAACACGATTATGAAAAAGAGCACGTTACGGCATTCTTTTATAAATCTTTTCCTGAAAGATACAAAGTTGAGATTTTTAAAGCAGAAGAGAAATACAATTATCCGGATATCAGAATTACCCTTGACACTCCAGAAGATTACATCCTCCTGTGTGTGGTTTACGATCATCTCTACTCCAAAAATCCTGAATTTGGCCTTCAAGAGATCATTAATTTATTCCATGATAAACCGTGGATAAAAATGATCAATCAGAATATACAGCAAAAACAGATACATGAAGACCTTTCAGGAGAGCTGAACGAAGTAATTGAATATTGCAGAAAGCAGGATCTCCACCGTATCCTTAACCTTCTGGAAAAAATTAAAAATGAATAATCCCTCTCAGGTATCTGTTGTTGCAGATACTGGTAATCCTAATATCAATAAAAATGAGTGAAAAAATAATCGACGGATTTGAAAATTTTGGGAAATTCTTTGAGGATTTTTCTGTCGGATCCGTTTATAAACATTGGCCAGGTAAAACCATCACGGAAAGTGATAACAACTTGTTTTCACTACTTACCATGAATCACCATCCGTTGCATCTTGATGCTAATTTTGCAGGTAAACAGCAACACAAAAAAATTCTTGTTGTTGGTACCCTGGTAATCAGTGTGGTTGTCGGACTCACTGTATCCGATATCAGTGGTAAGGCGATTGCTAACCTTGGATATGAAAATATGACTCATGATAAACCAGTATTTATCGGAGATACACTATATGCTGAAACTGAGATCCTGGAAAAAAAGGAATCCGGCAGAAAAAATGATCGCGGCATTATTTATGTAGAAACCAGGGCTTTTAACCAGGCAATGATAAAAGTGTTAACTTTGAGAAGACATGTTTTAGTTCCCAAAAAGAAGTATCATGATAAGTAGAAGGGAATATATTTTCCGTAGTTTAATGTTCGTTCCCGGGCATAATGAAAAGCTCCTCACCAAAGCAGCTGCGACTGATGCGGATGTTTTGCTCATAGACCTTGAAGATTCAGTTCGTCCTGATTCAAACAAACAGCTTGCCCGCAAAACTGTGAAGGAAAAGATCAGATCCGGACTGTTCAAGGATTTTTATGTTTTCCCAAGGGTTAATGACCGCGAAAGCGGCCACCTTATAAAAGACATCTATGAACTCACCATTGAGGGAGTGGATGGTTTTACTTATCCAAAAGCACAGACAGGTCAGGATATTTACTTCTTTGACAAGCTGCTGGAAACTATTGAAGCTGAGAAAAATATACCAAAGGGTACATTCAAGATCATCGCTCTGATTGAAACAGCTGCTGCTGTATTAAACGCTCAGGAGATCTGTCAGGCATCCTCCAGAATGGTTGCTATAGCCTTCGGATGTGAAGATTTTATGTCTGATCTGGGAGGTATCCATGATAAAAGCGGTGATAGTATATTTACAGCCAGGGCAATGATCGCTATGGCAGCAAAAGCCAACAATGTGATTCCAATTGATACGGTTCATATTGATGTGCATGATCTAGAAAACCTGGAAAAGAACCTGAAAATTGCAAAAAAACTTGGATTCGAAGGAATGCTGATCCTCAACCCCAAAGAACTTGAACTGGCACATCGGTATTTTTCACCAACCGAACAGGAAGTTAAGGAAGCAGAGGAAATGCTGCAACTTTTCAAAGAATCCTCTAAAGCAGGAAAAGGCGTTGCTATTAAAGACGGTAAATTCATTGGTCCACCGATGGCCATTTCAGCCAGTAAAACAATTGAGAAAGCCAGGATGATCAAAAACAAAAAAGTGAAAAATGAATAAATTGATAATCATCGGTGGATATGGAAATGGAACCGTTGCTGCTTCAACAGTTGAAGATATCAATCAAATAGAAAAAAAATGGGAAATTGCCGGATTCCTTAATGATTTTGAAAAGGAGATCAATAATTACCCTGTAGTTGGCCCTATTCAGGCTGATACCGTCAAGGAATTGTTGAAAAAGAAGGACACCTATTTTCTCTATACATTAATCAGCACCAAATATAGGGAAACACATCTGTCTAAGCTACTGGATCTTAATATCCCCGAAGAACGTTTTGCCACAATCATACATCCTACAGCTGTCATTTCAAAATTTTCAAGTATTGGCCGTGGTGTAAGCATACAGCCATTTGTCAGTGTAGGACCAAACGTCAAAATAGCCAATCATGTTCAAATCTTTGCACAATCCTTGATCGGCCACAATGCAACACTTGATGATTACACCTATGTGGCTAATAATTCATGCATTGGTGCTAATGTCCATTTACAGGAAGGAGCATATCTGGGAACCAACTGCAGTACAATCGAAAACATCACTCTGGGCCGGTGGTGCCTTGTTGGAATAGGTGCTGTAGTGATAAAAGATGTACTACCCTATTCCAAAGTTGTAGGCAATCCTGCCAGGGAAATCGGTAAAACCGATTAATCCAGCTGGGGGAAGAGATATCCCGCCTTTGCGGATATTGTGGATAACAGACACCACCGTTCCCAAACTGAACCATGAATAAGCCGAGAATGATTAAACGAATAACGGAATTGCACATGCGCGTATTCATTCGATTGGATGCAGATCCTAAAACTGGAATGGGTCATTTGACCAGATCTCTATCCATTGCAAATCAAATCAGAAGAATCAGCTCCGGAAAAACTGAGATTGTATTTCTGACCGGACGGGATGAGTTCACAATAAAAGAGGTAACAAAATATAATTTCAACTATTTTTTCAAAGAAGATAATGAGCCCGAAGAATTATTCCTGTTCAGAGCTGTAAAAGAGGTTGGCGCTCAGGCCCTGTTTATTGATAAAATCTTCCCTTATCCGGGTAAACTGATAAAAAAAATCAAAGAAACCCTTACGGTTATTATGTTCCACAATATCTGTGAGGGAAGTTATTTTTCAGATCTTTTCATATTGCCAACCCTCCATTCACCTGATGATCTCCTGAACGATCCAAGATGGGAAAAGAATGGTGTCCGATTTTATCACGGCAATAAGTACATTGTCCTCAACGAAGAAATATTAACCCTTGATACAAAATTCAGGAGTGGTCCAAAATCAGCTCAAATTGTAATATCAACCGGTGGCAGCGATCCAAAGGGTATATTGATCAAACTGTTGAACTGGTTATATGGTGAGGACTTTATGGGCATGGAGATTACAGCCCTTACAGGACAATTGTTTTTACACAATAAAGAACTTGAGGCATTAAAACCCGATCTGCCTGAATACATCAGGTTACAAAAATATAGTCCTGGCTTATTACCGGGAAATGATCTGGCAATTTGCACCTTTGGCTTAACAACCTATGAATTGATGTATCTTGGAGTTCCGGTACTTAGCATTGGCCATCAACAAACCAATGCTTTGGGAAGCAAAATACTGGAGAACAGGCACAAAGCAATTGTTGACCTGGGTTGGATAGATGATTTAACAAAAGAAAAGTTTCTGTCAACATTGCGTGATCTCATCAAGGATAAAAAAAGACTTGCCGCCCTGAGACAAACCGGAAGGCGATTACTGGATGGAAAAGGAGCGTATCGCGTGGCCAGACTGATTTTACAGGCATGCGATTAATAAATTGACAAAGAATAATTTAGCTATTTTTACCAATTAAATTATCCTATGATCGGAATTACAGATATCGGTACCTATATCCCCAAAGGAAGGATCTCTAATCTTGCCCGTAAGGAAAAATTCAATTCAAATGATGATTTTATATTTCACAAGGTCGGTATAACAAATGTCGCAGTTAAAGATCCCGGGGAAGATACATCGGATATGGCCGTAAAGGCATTTCATAAACTGGAAAATAAACGGAAAATTGATAAATCCTTAATTCAGGTCGTTATACTCATCACGCAGAATCCGGATTCAAACATTCCCCATTCATCAGCGATTATCCACGACCGTCTGAGCCTTCCCGAATCCTGTGCATGCTTTGATGTATCCCTTGGCTGCTCGGGCTATGTGTATGGTTTATCCATCGCAAAATCATTCATGGAGGATAATGGATTTTCTCGCGGATTGCTATTCACTTCCGATCCCTATTCTAAAATCATCGATCCCGAAGATAAAAACACCTCCATGCTTTTTGGGGATGCAGCTACTGTCACCTATCTAACGGATAAACCAGTTTATATTCCAGGGAAATTTACGTTCGGGACCCTTGGTAAAGATAGTGAAATGCTCGTCTGTGAAGATGGTAAACTTAAAATGAATAGTCGTGGCGTATTTAATTTCGCTGCGCGTTATGTACCTCCCGATTTTGACATGATCCTTGAAAAAAATCACTGTGATAAAGAAAATATTGATAAATTTATTTTTCACCAGGGCAGCAAATATATTATTGATACATTAATCAAAAGGATGGGATTGGATTCCGAAAAGGTGGTTTTTGATGCAACCGAATACGGCAATACGGTCTCTTCCTCAATACCGATTATCCTTGAAAAGGAGATGAATAATAAATCAAATAAATGCATCTATATTTGTGGATTCGGTGTGGGACTTTCCTGGTCAAGCAACATTTTATACCGTACAGACTAATACCACTATGGAAGTTACAATTAACGATTTGAAAGAGATTCTGGCTAACACTTCCTTCGGGAATAATGCAAAGCTCCTGGATGGGAATGATTCGCTCCGAGAAGAGGGAGTGGATTCACTTGACCTGCTCGATTTTTATCTGAATATCGAAGAACATTATAATATCAAGGTAAATGATGAAGATGTGGCAGGCTTATTGACATTGAATGATTACCAAAAATACGTTTCTGATAAACTCACTGAAGCATAAGTAAAAGTATTGTGCCAGAAATAAAAATTAATAATCATATTATCGGTGATAGCCATCCTGTTTTCATTATTGCTGAATTATCTGCCAATCATGAACAAAACTTCAAGCTGGCAGTAAAGACCATTCATGCCATGAAGGAGGCAGGCGCTGATGCTGTTAAACTGCAGACTTTCACTCCTGACAGCATGACCCTCGACTCTGATTTACCCTGGTTTCAAACCCGGGAAGATACTATCTGGGCAGGTCAAAAACTTTACGATCTTTACAAAAAGGCATATACTCCATGGGATTGGCATGAAAAATTACAAAAGATTGCCGTAAATATCGGGCTTGAATTTTTCTCTACACCTTTTGATATTCAAGCAGTTAACCAACTTGAATCCATTCAGGTTCCAGCATTTAAAATTGCCTCATTTGAAATAACCGATATCCCACTAATTAAAAAAGTTGCATCAACAGGAAAGCCGGTTATTATTTCAACAGGCATTGCTGAAGAAGAGGATATTTACCTGGCAATAGAAACCTGCAAACAAGCAGGAAATAACCAGATAGCCCTGTTAAAATGCACATCTGCCTATCCCTCCCCCTTTGATGAAGCAAACCTTCGTGCCATACCCGTATTGAGGGAAAAGTTTGATGCCATTATTGGTATTTCTGATCATACACTGGGAATAACCGTCCCCATTGGAGCCGTCGCTCTGGGTGCCAGAATCATTGAAAAACACTTTATTCTCAATAGAAAAGGGAAGGGTCTTGACAGGGAATTTTCTCTGGAGCCCAATGAATTTAAGCTCATGGTCCGATCGGTTCGTGAACTTGAAAAAGCCCTTGGTGAGCCAACACTTACTTTATCCGAAAAAATGATGCAGGGGAAAAAATCCGGCAGATCCCTCTTTGCTGTGCACGATATCCTGAAAGGTGAATCATTAACGATTGAAAATATCCGGTCACTCCGGCCTAACCTTGGTCTTCACCCCAAACATCTTAACGCTGTCCTAAACAAAAAAGCCTCGAAAAATATTGCAGCAGGCACGCCCCTCGATTGGAATTTAATCGATCTCAACAGCTGACTATCTCTAAAATTTTATCTTCTTCAAAACAGTACGAAAGCCATTGTCTACCTCTTCAGAAATATGAAAGACCAGCACCATGGTCACGAATATCAAAGAAATAATTGAACTTCTTACTACAATATCAACCACAAAGTTCGAAAAAACAGGGATCAATATACTGATGAAATAAGAAACCAAACTGATCAGGATGAGAAGAAAGGTTTTGTTATTGAACGGTTGCATCCTGAACCGTAGCCTGAGAAACATAAAACGCAGGAAATTATAGAGAAGTGAGCTAATCGCAGAAGCTAAGGCTGCACCTACTATTCCATATCGGGGAATGAAAATCAGATTAGTAACAACTATAATGACGATCAAAAAGGACATGAAATAGGTTTGATACCGGTAATACCTTGATGTGGCATAAATAACATTTGCCACACCGGTTGACATTTCAAATAATTTTGCAAGCATCATAAACAATATCACATATTTCCCCTGACCATACTCTGACGGTAAAATCTGAAACACATTATGAATGTTAGCCCAAATGCCGATAAAAAGCAACAATCCTATCACTAACTGGTTGATTGAACTTTTAAAATAGATGGCATTAATCTCGCCAAAGTTCTTTCTTTTCATCAATTCTGCAATGACCGGGATCGAAATGTTACGCACGGATTTTGAAGGAACAAGAATCAAAACACTAAAGTAAAATGCAACGGTATAGATACCCGTAGCACTAAGATCAATCATGGAGTTGATCATCAACCTGTCAATGGTTGACATGGCAATACTGCTCATTCCGGCTAATATTCCAAAAAGGCTGATGTTAATCATCAACCTGGTCATTCTTCTGGAAATAAATCCACGCTCAAAACGAAGGCTGAATTGTTTGCGGATGATCAGCACAACGGCAAGGATCACTCCTGGTAAACTTTGAACCACGATAAATGCGAGAACAAATTGAGGAAAGGTTATCCATTTCAACAGATAGAGGGTAAGCGTAATAAAATAGGTAACCTTAAAAAAGAAATCTTTCAGGAACGTTCCCAATACCGCATCAAACAACACCCTGTTATAGGCATCCAGGATAGTAAAAAGAAGGGAAAAAAAGATCAGCGGAACAAGGTAAACCATGTATTCCACGAAAAGGGGTGACTGATCGATATTATCACGGATGAACCAGGGCCGCAAAACCAGGAAGATAATTACCGATAAAAGGAATCCTCCAAGGGTAACAATAAGGGTTAGGGAGAGAAATCCGTGATGACTGGTTTTTTTGTCTCTGAAATATGGAAATAAACGGTTAATAACACCCGTGAAACCGAGCGTGGAAATCTGTACAAAAGGCAACGAAAAGGCTACCAGGATACTGGTTAATCCAATCTCTGCTGTTGTCAGTATTCTTGGTGCCAGGATAATCGCATTGATAAATCCAATAACGATACCCAGATAAGAATAGACTGATCCTTTTATTGCCTGCCGTTGTATGATTCCCATTCCTGCACTTGTTATGGCAGTAAAGATAACTTCTCTACATTTGATAATTCCGTCCCGAAATGCTCAAATGCTTCAAATTGTTTATATTCGTGTATATTATTAACCATATTAAAGATATATTATTTTGTTTACTATGAATAAGATTTCTCTGAAAACATTCCTTCCACACGCTATTGCTATCCTGGTTTTTCTGGCAATTTCTTTCGCTTATTTCCCAAAGCATCTGGAGGGAAAAGTCCTTCAGCAATCAGATATCCGTTGGTGGGAAGGAATGTCAAAAGAACTCAGAGATTATCAGTCAGAAACGGGTGAATTTACATTATGGACAAATGCCATGTTCGGAGGTATGCCAACCTACCTCATCTCATCACCACCTTCAACAAATTTGCTTAAGTACCTCCATCTGGTTTTTACATTACATTATACCAAACCGGTATGCTATATCTTTCTGTTTCTGATTGGTTTTTATATTGCATTGCTTGCCTTTCGGGTAAATCCCTGGCTTGCAATTGCCGGAGCCCTTGCTTTCGCATTCTCAACCAATTCGTTCACGCTTATTGAAGCAGGTCATTTAACCAAGGTTCAGGCAATCGGTTATATGTCTCCCATTATCGGAGGTGTTTACCTTGCTATTCACAAAAAGCGCCTATTGGGTGCGTTGATTACGGGCATATTCCTCACCCTGCAACTTCTGGTAAATCACCTTCAGATGACCTATTATACCCTGATCATCATCCTCATTTTAGGAATCGTTGAACTGTTTTACTCCATTCAGCAAAAAACGGTTTTATCTCTGGTTAAAACCACAGGTGTTTTGCTCATTGCCGTTTTGCTTGCTATCGGCTCAAACATGGTGAATTTCTGGCTCACCTTTGAATACTCCAAGTACTCAACCCGAAGCAAATCCGAACTTTCCGATAATACTGAGAATAAAACATCCGGACTTGATAAGGACTACATTACAGCCTGGAGTTATGGTATTGATGAAACACTTACTCTGCTCATTCCCAATTTCAAGGGGGGATCATCTCATGGTGCATTAACTAAAAATTCAGAAACTTATGCGCTTTTTAAAAGAGCCCAGGGAGAGAAAAATGCTCAGCAGGCAATTCAGGCTCAAACACTTTATTGGGGAGGACAACCGTTTACCGGTGGCCCTGTCTATGTGGGTGCAATTGTATTTTTTCTCTTTATTCTGGGAATGTTTCTTTTGAAAGGATCGGTAAAATGGTGGCTGCTCATCACTACTGTTGTGGCAATTCTGCTCTCCTGGGGTCATAACTTTATGGCTTTATCCGATCTGTTTATCAACTATTTTCCAGGGTATAATAAATTCAGGGACGTCACCATGATCCTGGTTATCGTTCAGTTTACCTTTCCACTTGCTGCAATACTGGTTATCCAAAAACTGATTGACGGAGATATTAATAAAAATGACCTGCTTAAATACGGTAAAATTTCATTATACATTGTTGGAGGAATTACGCTCTTTTTTGCTTTATTTCCCGGGTTATTATATGACTTTTCAGCCCAGTCAGATCAGGTCTATTCAAACCAGGGGCTTCAGGTACTTGTCGATGCCTGGGTGGCGGATCGAAAGATGCTCCTCCGCAATGACTCCCTGAGATCACTCGTATTCGTTCTCCTTACAGCATCCCTGGTCTATGCCCTGCACATAAAAAAAATCAGGATCACCTGGTTTTATACAATTTTATCCCTGTTGATCCTCCTTGACATGTGGCCGGTTGCCAAACGATATTTGAACAACGATGATTTTGTGTCAAAAAGACAAAAATCCGAAGCTTTTCAGCCCTATCAGGCTGATCTTCAAATTATGGCTGATGATGATCCCTATTTCCGGGTGCTGGATCTCACAGCGGATCCTTTCAGGAGCTCCAGGGCATCCTATTTTCATAAATCAATTGGTGGATACCACGGGGCAAAGTTGAAACGATACCAGGAGCTGATCGATTACCACCTGAGTAAAAATAACATGGATGTTTATAATATGCTCAATACCAAATATTTTATTTTGCCTGCTCAGGATTCACCCCCAATAGCTCAGCGTAATCCGGAGGCACTCGGGAACGCTTGGTTTGTCGATCAAATACGCTGGGTGTCGAATGCTGATGAGGAGATCGAAGCACTCAATAACTTCTTTCCAGGAAAAGAGGTAATAATAGATCAGCGGTTTCAAAAACTGGTTGGCGATTTTCAACCACAAACCGACACTACTGCAAACATTGAATTGATTGAATATAAACCAAACCAGCTTGCCTACAGCTATCAATCATCACTGGATCAACTCGTTGTTTTTTCAGATATTTATTACGATAAAGGATGGGAAGCTTATATCGACGGTAAACTGCACCCTTACTTCAGGGTTAATTATGTATTGAGAGGGATGATTTTACCTGGGGGGACCCACCAGGTCCAGTTTACTTTTGAGCCCTCTTCCTACGACATCAGTCGCAAAATAGCGTTTGCCAGTTCATCAATATTTATCCTTTTAATCCTGGGAGTGCTTGCAGTTGAAATAAAAAAGTGTTGGGAAAAAGCGGATAATGAATAACCCGGGTTAATTCAGGGAACTGAACGATCAACAGATCAATATCTGTCAACCCACCTGTACCGTCTTACATTATCACCCAGTTTTACGGCAATCATGATCTCGTGAGAACCAAAGCTGTATTTTTGAATGCTGCTAAGTGTATAATCAAAAGCATATCCAAAATAAAAGTGGTTTACACGTACCCCGCCCAGAATAACCAGTGCCCCATCCGTCCGGTATGACACACCAGCCCAATAATCTTCTCTGTAATAAACCTTCAGGTTGACATCAAGCTGGGGTAACCATCTCTCTGTAGTTTTAAACAAAATGGATGGTTCAATCTCAAAATCCTGGGGAAGCTTAAAGTTGTAACCGCCGATTACATAGTAATGCCTTAACATCCGGTAATCATCAAGGGTCACATTCCCCAGTTTCAGGTAAGACTGAAAAAGCTGGGCAACAGAAAATCCCGCGTAAAAATTTGGGTTTAACAAATAGATCCCGAAATTTGCATCGGGAACATAAATCGCTTTTCGTAAATCACCACTAACCACCAGCGGCTCCCTTTCATCATAAAAAGTAAGTGCTTCATCGTCCACCCTGAACTGGAATAATGAGCCCGAAAGTCCAAATGAAAGTTGTGTTTGATCAAACCAGATATGGTAGGCATAAGTAACCTGTAAGCCTGTCCGGGTTACCAGGCCATTCTTATCATTGAAAATATAGCCTCCCAAACCAACCCTGCCTTTGGTACTTGGTCTGTACACTTTCTTCCTTGCAGATACTGATTTCAGAATATAACTCTTCTTCAACATCCTCGTTTGGAAACTGAATGCATGCGTTGCAGGAGCATTTTTAAAACCAAGCCATTGCTCTCTGGCAGTCAGATTAAATGTAGTATATCCATCACTCCCCGCAACGGCAGGGTTCAACAAAAAACCATTCATCATATATTGACTATACAATGGCAACTGCTGGGTTTTCGCTGTAAATACAACAACGGATCCAACTATCCCTAAGAGCATGAACCGCTTCATAGAATTGAATATACAAATTATCCTGTTCATCATTGCCAGGAGCATTATTTTACTATAGTAACATTGCCTGTAACAGGCTTAGTTCCATTATGTAAATTAAGCACAAAGTGATAGGAATCCATCGGTAAGATTCTGCCCTTGTAGGAACCATCCCATGGATCCGGGTATCCCCTCTTTGATTTGAAAACCAGAGTACCCCAGCGATTGAATATCTCAACTACTGCATCCGGATACAACTCAATCAATCCAATCCTCCATGTATCGTTGATGTTATCTCCATTAGGTGAGAATCCTGTCGGTATCTCAATACATATACCCCGTTCGCTGGGCAGGTCAAATGTATCCCGTAATTCACACAGGTTATCATCCAGTATCAGTACAGAGTATTCATCTGCTTTCAAATCAGTAATATGGTTCGTTGTTGCCTGGTTCGACCAGTCATAGATATATGAACCGGTAGTCACACCACCCTGAACATCAAGAATGATCTCACCGCTTGGCAGGTCGGTACAATATGCCGGTATCAGGGTCGCGGTTACAGTCAGTTCATCCGGCTGGATCAATGTGATTACTGTATCAATATAACAATTGTTCTCATCGTAAACAGAAACCAGATGATCTCCAGCCACCAGGTCATAATTTGCAGATGCCTCCTCTTCATCATCCCAATCATAAATGTATGTACCTGTACCACCTGCAACATCCAGTACAATATATCCTGTAGTATCACCGTAACAATTCAGGTTGTAATTTCCATCCAGGGAAATGGATTTGTTAACGGTCAACGACAACTCTGGCGGATCAGAAATGATGATTACCGTATCACCTGTACATTGCTTGAAATCAATGACACTCAGTGTGTATGTGCCCGGTTCCAGGTTGTATATATCCTTATCTGAAGAAGTAAATCCATCAGGACCGGTCCAGGAAAATATATATGGCTCAGTTCCACTTAGCATGGTGATCTCGGTAAATCCATCCGCCGCTCCGGTACAGGTAATGGTTTGTCCATTATAGTCAGAAACCGTTGCGTTCAGGATCAATGGAGGAGGCAACTGAATGGTGACTGAGTCATAATGCTTACAACCATTGATATCCGTTATTGTTACAATATATAGGCCTTCTGTTAAATTGCTGATATCTTCTGTCGTCTCACCATTCGACCAGAGGAACAAGTAAGTCCCTGGTCCTGTTCCTCCGCTTACTGTAAGATCGGCTGATCCGTTATCGTATCCCGGCGATTCACAGGTAATATCCGTTCCAACAATGTCGGATTGCAATGCCGGAGGTTCTGTAAGCGTAATGATACTATCAAAAGGACACCCGTTAATATCCAGGATAGAGACAGAATAACTACCCGCTGTTAATCCGGTTTGATCTTCGTAACCTGTTATCAGTCCTGAACCATCCGTGGTTGTCCAGTTATAACTGTAATTGCCTGTACTTCCCCCAGTAACCGTTATGTCAATTGCTCCATCCGTATCACCAAAACAATTCAGGTTATGGCTTAGTTCAGTAGAATAAGATGGTATATAGGTAAGTCCAAGTGTGTCGGGTTCCCTTATCTCGAATGAAAAATACCGGAAACAGCTTCCCAGGGAATCCCCAACCGTAACATCGTAGGTGCCTGCAGTCAGACCGTATTGATCCTTATCAGATGGAACCAGGCCGGATCCATCCACGGTGGTCCATTCATAAGTATACAATCCGGAACCACCTTCAAGTTCAAGTTCAATAAACCCATCACCATCTCCATGACAATTCAGGTTATAATTACCATCGTTCGATAAGGAGAATGTGGTGTCCACCAACTCGATCCCTTCCGGTTCAATCAGGGTTATGCTGTCCATTCCCGTGCAACCCAATACATCAGTTACAGTCACATAATACTTGCCGGCAGTGAGGTTCGACTGATTCATGTCGGTTGGATTACCGGAAATTATTCCGCCACCTGAAGCAGTCCAGAAATAGGTATATCCACCATTCCCGCCCGTTACATTCTCAACAGTAATGCTTCCATCGCTATATCCACGACAGGTGATGTTGAAATTACTCGGATAGAGGTATGCACTGAGTTCAATGGCAATTGGATCTGGTTCGTATAGAGGTACAGGGATATTAACAGTACATCCCTGTGTGTCTCTAAATTTAAATTCATAATCTCCTGCAGGGAGTGAATCGACAAATTCTTCAGGGAAAACGTTATTAACTGTTATACCTGTGGCGAGTGTATCCCCAGTCGAATCATCAAATAACCACCATTCATATGGTGGATAGTCTCCATCAACCACAACATATTTTATCACTCCGTCAGAACCACCATTGCACGAAATATTATATAAATATAGCGGTGGTATTGGATCTCCATAAGCATTACCAGGAATATCCGAGGGAGGAAATACAAACCCATTTGCATGCTCTGTGCACCCCAGGTTGTCCTGGACCATAACAGTATAGCCTCCCGGTGTAAGGCTGTCGATAAACGCTTCATTTAAATTATAATAACCTTCCGGACCATCCCATTCAATATAAAATGGATCTATTCCTTTCCCCAAAACCAGTTCAATTGTGCCATCCGTATTTAAACAGGAGATCGCATCCGTGATAATAAAATTTTGAATAACAGTAGGATGAACCTTTATCTCAACCTGAACTGTTACCCCATCAGGGCAACCTGTATCCAGGGATCTGGGAGTTACAAAATAAGTGACAGATTGAACTGTATCTGTATTATTGGTTAGTACATCTGTAATAACATGACCATCGGTTTGATCTGTCTGGGGGGCAGTAAAGCCAACAATGTCACCAGGATTACCCGATGGAACTGCAAAATAATCAAATGTAACTATTCCATCCGTCAGTAGTGTAGGTGTTGTTAATGTTAAAATTGCAATACTATCATTGCATATTCGATCAGCAACGGGATCTACAATTACACGTGGTGTTGGATTGATCCAGATGGTAATGGTCGTATCTACTCCATCCTCACAATACCCAAGGCTATTTCTCGGATCCAATATTTTCGGAATAAACCGGTATGTTACTGTCTGGAATGTATCCGAATTATTCACCAGCAGGTCGGTGAAGTTCATCGTTACCAAATCGTTCGCTGAAGGTGTATATCCGGTAACATCTATACTACTTGTTGTAACAATCAGGTCATAGACCCAGGTTCCGGTTACAGTTGCATTGGGTGTAGTAATGCTAAAGGAAGTTCCGGTGCCATCATTACATATTGTATCAGCTGAAGCCGTTACATCGATCTTCGGTCTCGGGTTAATCCATATCCGTATCGTTGTATCCACTCCATCCTCACAATAGGATAAGCCTGTCCTCGGATCAAGGATCTTCGGTGTGAACGTGTAATCGATCCACTGCTCGATGTCCGTGCTGTTCACCAGCAGGTCCGTGA
>Ga0315537_1000879_pt1 | contig 23899 bp, 26 predicted proteins | sample SalMarSW160270MG_FD_203091 | JGI IMG/M metagenome (GOLD analysis project Ga0315537, IMG submission 203091) | Salt marsh sediment microbial communities from the Plum Island Ecosystem LTER, Massachusetts, United States - Salt Marsh Sediment SW1602-70 ...
CATGAGCAACCCCGCCTCCCACCGACGCATGGCGCGCCAGGCGACAACCCCAACCCCGACCACCACTACCACCCACGGCAGCCAGAGCAGAAAGCGCTCGACGCGCAACAGTACAAATAGAATGGCGCCGCCAACAGCATCAAACCCGGCACCCCAGTTGGTCAACACCCAGCTCATAACGGCGTCAACCCACTCTGCCAGCGGAACTTCAAGTAGTTGAGGGAATTCAATCACGAGCCTTCTCCCCCATGGTGCTCTCGTCCTCCTTCTCGTCTTCTTCCTGTTCCTGCTCCATCCCCACCTCTTGTCTCTGAATCATGCAGCTCAGTATTGTGCTGATGTGTATCTCCCCCATGAACTTGCCTTTGTCATCAACGACTGCAATGGGATAGCTCGTAGAGGCTGCTAGAGGAAAAAGCTCTTCCACCACCATATCAGCACTGCAGGTAAGCAAGTCTGGTTCTAGGGCATCCCTAAGGGAGTTGCCCTTCTTTTTGAGCAGCCCTGCGAGTCGCTCAACAGTCACCAGCCCGAGCAACTTGCCCTTGCGGGTTACCAAGAACACGTTGTCCAGACTGGTCGTCTTGAGTATGTGAAGAGCCGCCTTAGGACCCTGCCACTCGTAGAGCAGGACGTTAGGTTGCTCCATAATCGTGCCAGCAGTCAGCACCTTCGCTGGTGAAGCGTCCTGCACGAATTCACGCACATAGGCATCGCTGGGCGCAGTCACCACATCCTCAGGGGTGCCAATCTGGATAATCTCGCCATCTCTCATGATAGCGATGCGACCGCCCAGTTTCAGGGCCTCATGGAGGTCGTGAGTCACGAACACGATCGTCTTCTGCACCTCCGCTTGCAGCTCCACCAGTTCGTCCTGCATCTGCCGGCGAATCAGAGGGTCCAGGCCGCTGAAAGGCTCGTCCATGAGCAATATCTCGGGTTCAGTCGCCAGGGCCCTGGCTATACCTACCCGCTGTTGCATGCCCCCGCTGAGGGCGCTGGGGGGGTAGCCTTCCCATTCTCTGAGCCCCACTTTCGCAATCACTTCTCGCGCCCGAGCATAGCGCTCCTCTTTCTCTACCCCCCTGACCTTCAACCCGTAGGCCACGTTATCGATCACGCTGCGATGTGGGAATAGGCCGAACTGCTGAAACACCATACTGGTCGTATGACGCCGCATCTCCATCAATTGCGCCTCATCATAGGCGCAAACGTCCTCCCCGTTGATGAGTATCCTGCCCGCCGTAGGCTCGACCAAACGAAGAAGACAACGAATCAGCGTGGACTTCCCGCTGCCGGATAGCCCCATGATGACAAAGAACTCGCCCCGCTGAACATCAAAGGACAGATCCCGCAGCGCCACCACACAGCCCGTTTCCTCCAGTATGCTCTCCTTGGTAGCAGACCGTGCTTTCGAACGGAGAAGCTGTTCGGCGTTAGGCCCAAACACCTTCCACAGCTCGCGAACCTCGACGCAGACTTCCCCGTTTGGCGCAGGCGTACTATTCTGCAAAGCCCTGCCCCCACACTCTTGAACTAGCTCTTCATGCCTAGGGCAAGGCCGCCTTGACCTTGCTGGCTACGTCTGACGACACCCATTTAGTCCACACCGACTCGAAGTCCTGTAAGAAGTAGATGGCTGCTGCCATTGTGTCGGCCTCGTTTTGCTGCATGTAGGCCAGGACCTTGTTGGTGTGAGCGGAGGCAGTATCGTAGCTCGTCAAGAACTCCACCGCGTCAGGCGCTCTCTCGAGAAGACTCGAATTGACTATTACGTTGACTTGAGTGGGGCCAAAGGCACAGGCATAGGTTTCAGCGTCCCATTCCGCCTGATCGAAGGCCGGCTCCTCCACATAGGTCATGTCCATCATACCCAGAACCCAGGTCGGTTCCCAGTAATAGCCAAACCACGGTTCGCCCTTTTCATAGGCAGCGAACATGGAACCGGACAAGGCCGCGTCCGAGCCACAGATGAAGTCGTTGTAGTATTCATCCAGTCCGTAAGCCTGGAGCTTCAGGCTGTTTATCTCGGTACATTTCCAGCCCGGGATCGAGTTGTGGAAGCGCCCCTTGTCGGGCAGCTCTGGATCTTTGAACAGCTCCCAGTATTCTGGCATATCGTCGATCGTCTTGAGGTCAGGAGCAACGGCCTCTATTCCCCGTTCGGCATCGCCTTCGATGATGTAAGTGGGCACCAGCCACCCTTGCCCGCTGTCAGGATAGTTGGGGCCCAGATCAACACAGTCTCCCGATTCAATGGCTGGAGTGTAGATGTCCAGTATGTTCTCCGTCCAGCTCTCCATATTCACATCAACATCCCCGTGTCTCAAGCCAGTCCAGATAGCCGCAGTATCGCCGGGAATGTAGTCCACCTCATAGCCGTAGCCGTGTTCCAGGATCAAACCGGCAATGCGATTGTGGACCTGGGCGCTGTCCCAGCTCAGGTCCCCGAACACAATCGGCTGCTTTTCCACCGTGGCACAACCCACCAGCGATAGCGGGATGAGCAAGAGCCCGGTAGTCACTAAGAGAATCCTAATACAGAGTCCTCGCCTTGTTCTCATTTCTTTTACCTCCTTATCTAGCAAGAATACCTTTTGCCTTTCGGATTATCGACGCAACACACGTGGGTGAACACACCAGAGGGGGCTACAGGCAGGCTACTGACTTGACAGGAATATGAAGAATGTGGGGATTATGTGGTGCATGCGGCACAAGGAGAGAATAACTAGTGAGCGTTTGGTCGCCAGAATGCGTCAATCACGTATCTGGTTTTCCCATCCCTCTAGAATCCTCCTTCCGCTACTCCACCAGCGCCTGGGCTGGCAGGCCGCTAGACTCCCTCAGTGACCTTGGGCATTCTATGGGCATCTGTCTGCCCTTGTCAACCCCTCCTATTTCAGCAAGTGCTCCATAATGATGTTGTGAGCCTGGTGGGCCTTCTCACCACCCCTGAATTCAAAGGTCTTGGGCTCAAGTCCCATAGGCTGAATGGTAAGGGTATCGCTAACAAGAAAGCCGCTTCTTATCAGAAATCCTTTGTTGTCCTCACTGGCCACAGAGGCAATCCGATCGTGAGGTATGCTGACGAGCGCCTTCTTGCTCTTGAGAAAGGCCCTATCGTAGTAGATGATTCGCTTGTCGGTGATGCCCAGGAACCCCGTGCCCCTCCCTTTCAAATCGAAGACGGCTCGAATGGTCTCATCCGGCAGACAAACGCCTTCAATCTTCTCCAACTGCTCCTTCTTGTCCACTATCATGTCTTCAGCGTACACCGCCACTGTTCCACACCTCCTATGTAGTCACATTACTGGACGAATGATATTGCCCGTTGCTTTCGCTGGCGGTATCTCTGTTCGATCACTACCACCCCTTGCAACCCTCCTACACACTAACCCTGTGATTGGCCAGCTTTTCCAGCGCCAGCACCAGGGCAGAATGATCCAGCTCACTACCCCCTTCTGCCGCAACTGCATTGAATAGTTCCTGCGTCGTAGAAGTATTGGGCAAGCTCAAGCCCAGGCTGCGTGCTGCTTGCAGGGCCAGGTTCAGGTCTTTCTGCTGCAACCGGATACGAAAACCCGGATCAAACCTGCGCTTGAGCATCCGCTCACCATGCAATTCCAGGATGCGGCTCTGGGCGAATCCTCCAAGCAGGGCCTCTCTCACCTTCGCCGGGTCGGCCCCCGCCTTGGAGGCAAACAGAAGCGCCTCGGCCACCGCTTCAATCGTCAGACCAACCACAATCTGGTTGGCTACTTTGCAGGTTTGACCATCCCCGTTGCCACCAACGTGGACGATGTTCTTCCCCATGATCTCAAAATAGGGTCTGATCTGAGCGAACACCCCTGGTTGACCTCCCACCATAATGGAAAGACTGGCGTTTTCGGCCCCCACCTGGCCACCGGAAACTGGGGCGTCAAGCATCTCTACACCCAAGGCAGCAAGCCTCTTGGCGAACTCCTTTGTAGCAATTGGCGAGATAGAGCTCATATCTACCACAACACAACCCTGCCTGACTCCCTCTGCAACACCGCCTTTCCCAAACAGAACGGCCTCCGCATCTGGAGTGTCCTGTACTATAATGAAGATGATATCGGATCTCTGCGCTACTTCCCTGCTGCTGCTACAGGCTACTGCACCCTTCGCCGCCAGTTCCTTGGCTGGTTCCGGCAGCAGGTCGTAGACGTGAACCTTATGACCGGCCGCCAGTAGATTACCGGCCATCGGTTTGCCCATTATCCCCAGACCAACAAATCCCAGGTTCGCCATTCTTCTCCTCCTTTCTAGCTACGGATTTCTCATCCGCTCTCTCCAGACTACCTTCTCACCTCAACATTGGCCAACTTCTCCAAGGCGCGAATGAGCGCTTGCGTGCCTTTTTCGCCCAGTCCTTCAGCTTCGGCTGCATGATGAAGCTGATGCACCAAAGCAACCCCGGGCAGGCATATTCCAAGGTCTCCAGCAGCTTCCATCACCAACCGCAGGTCTTTCTGGGCTGTCTTGACCATGAAACCAGGCTCCCAGTCCCTCGCCAGAATCTTCGGTCCAAGATCATCGAGTTGCCAGGATCCCGCCGCTCCAGCTTTGACCGCAGAGAACATCTTCTCCATGTCCAGTTTTGACTTCGCCGCCAGTATGAATCCCTCACATACGGCGAGGACATTAAGGGCACCGACTACCTGATTACACAGCTTTGTGCTTTGCCCTGCGCCATTCTCTTCACCAATATGGATGATATTCCTCCCAAGTACCTCAAGAATCGGCACACATTGCTGGAACACCTCTGCCGGGCCACCGACCATAATAGACAGAATGCCTTCTCTGGCTCCCCTATCGCCTCCACTGACAGGGGCGTCGAGCATCATGACCCCCTTTTCATTCAGCTTGCGTGCGATCTCCTTTGTCACCCTCGGCGACATCGTTGTCATGTCAATCAAGATCATCCCCGGACGAGCACCTTCCAGCACCCCGTTTGGCCCAAGCACAACCTCCGCCACGTCTGACGAGCCCGTCACCATGGTTATCACTACTTCAGACCTCTCCGCAACAGCCCTGGCCGAAGTCTCAGCCACCGCCCCGTATCCAGCACATTCATCGATACCGGGCTGGCTGCGATTCCACACAGTCACCGGATAGCCGGCGTTAATCAGATTCCGGCACATGGGCCTCCCCATTATGCCCAGACCTATGAATCCCAGCTTCTTCTCTGGCACGAGTACCTCCTTCTGCAGATGCCCAGTTCAGCGTACTGGCTCGCCAACGTGGTGTCTGCCAACGCAGCCTGCTCTCCACTCCCACCACAGGCAGACATTCAGGCAGGCATATCTCCCAAATCCTGTACGATCCCCCTCAATCTTGCGAGCTTTCCCTTTTGTTCGCTGCTCAGGCCCGCTTCATATTCAGCGAGTATTCCCTCAATTCTTGCTATGGCCTCTGCTGGATCCAGCCGTCCCTGACCGTGCGGGGAGCCCCTAGTACTCCGTATGATACCTCTGGTGAAACCACCTGCCCGAGTCACAACGCTCTCGTGTGACGGCTTCGCATAAATGCCAGACAGCAGCAAGTCACCAAACCGTACTATTAGGGAGTCAAAGTGGCGGGTGGAGGGGAAAAACCAGGCAACAGGCCCGTCTGTCCTGCCAGTCAGCGTATGCAACAGAGTACAGCCGGCAGCGTACAGGAAGCATAACAGAAACACCAGACAAAGCAGTGACAGAATCAGGAGAACTGAATTGCCAGCAGAACCGACGCCAGTCGCCCCAGAGATGAGAGTTAGCACAAGCCCCAGAACACCCCACCCGGAAGATAAAATGAAATAGGCGGCAACCCTGTACTCGCTTGGCTCCAGGTCGCTCAGTCTCGCGGACTCCGCCCGTATCTCAGCACCACCGTATTTCCCCATAACAAACAACAGTGCAGCGCCGATCAGCGAAATGCCGGCAAGAATCGCAAAAAGAGAAGGAGATAGCACTCTATCCAACCTGGCGAGGGGTCCCGTACCCACCTCTGCCTACGCCTGCACCATCTCTGTCGACCATGCTGTATCTGGTTTTCCTTCGCCCACCTGCTCCGTGGTACACTTATCCCCTGCTCCAGCCCATTATAGTGCGTTTTTGTGATTTTAGAAACATCATGGCTCTATGGACCAAAAGGATCTCCTGTCAATGAGCCGGGTGAAAGGACAAACGAGAATGAGCAGTTAGCTCTAGCTTGACTGCAGAGAATGCAAGGAGATGAGAAATGGCCAGGTTGGAATCAGGTGAAGCGGAACTACAGGCGGTACGCGTGGTCGCGACAATGATGGCGTCAAGTGCCAGAACAGCCCCCAAGGCCAGAGGCGTTGATGACATTCAGACGGTGCTTGTCGAAGGTGACGATGTCGAAGCCCTGGCTCGCGCTATGGAGGACAAAGCAGAAGAGAAGCCACTCTATCTCTCCCCCATCTTCAGAAGGGACGCCCGCAACGTCCGGAACTCCGCTTGTGTATTGCTGGTAGGCGTCACCGGCGAGCCCAAGAAAATCGAGCAACCGGTGGATTGTGGTGCCTGCGGATACAAGACATGCAAACAACTGCTAAATGCGAGAAAGCAGGAGGGGAACGATTTCAGTGGTCCGCTGTGCATATTTCAGGCAATTGACCTGGGTATTGCCTTGAGTTCAGCAGTCAAGCTGGCAAGCGAACTCAACATCGACAATCGCCTGATGTACACACTCGGGGCTGCGGCCAAGAGACTCCAGCTTCTGAACGCTGACATGGTCATTGGCATTCCGTTATCTACAGGAGGTAAGAACCCCTATTTCGATAGGCAGTAGGGCAGCCGCCTTACCCTTGCTGCGAACAGGAAGAATGACACCTGGCTGCTCCGGCAAACCCTGCCGGGGCAAGGTCGCTAACTTCTTTGAATAGCACTATGGAAGTACTGGACAGCATCCCGGTCGATTTGGATCAACAAGCAGTTCTGCAGCAACTGCGGCTGCGGAAACGGAGTGTCTCGGTCGAGAAGATAGTTCAGGAGCTGCTTGAGCTCGTTCGCCCCATAGCCAGACCTAAGGCCGTTTACCAAGTCGCCTACGTAAACAACAAGAGGGAGAACTCGCTCCGTATTGGTGGGGTGGAGTTCACCAGCCGAGTCCTGAGAATCAACCTGGACAAGGTCGAAAGGGCTTTTCCATACGTTGCAACGTGTGGCACAGAACTGGACCAGATCGCCGTCCTATCCAGTGATCTCCTGAAGTACTACTGCTTGGATACCATAAAGGTCATGATTCTACGTATGGCTCGCAGCTATCTGAAAGACTACCTGATACATACCTACGCGCTCGGGCGGATATCGGCAATGAGCCCGGGAAGGCTGGAGGATTGGCCGGTAACTCAGCAAGAGCCACTCTTCTGTATTCTTGGCGACGTCGAGAAACTGATCGGAGTAAGGCTAACCGATACTTACATGATGCAGCCACTGAAGTCTGTGTCCGGAATATACTTCCCGATTGAGGTAACATTCGAGAGCTGTCAGCTATGCCCCCGGGCAGTATGTAGCTGGAGAAGGGCACCGTATGACCCCGGTCTAGTCGAGAAATATGCTAAGAGACTACAATAGAAATGAGAGATACCCGCGGCTATCTAGGTCCAACCGAGTAGGTATTTCAACAGCCTGGACAACATAACGCACGCCCTTCGCGGTGCCAATGAGAGTTGTGGTGACCGGGGCCTCCGGACACATTGGCGCCAACCTCGTGCGGGCTATGCTGGAACGAGGGTGGCGTGTACGTGCTCTTGTCCGTGCACATCGCTACCCGATCGATAAGCTGGATGTTGAGACAGTCGAGGGCGATATCCGAAGCCCGGAGTCACTGTACCACGCGTTCCGAGGCACGGACGTAGTGTATCACCTGGCAGGCTACATCTCCCTATCTGCCAGCGAATGGCCCTTGCTACACTCGGTCAACGTCATTGGCACCCGAAACGTGGTCGAGGCATGTATTTCTTGTGGGGCGCAGCGCCTTGTCCACTTCAGCTCTATCCACGCGCTAAGGCAGAGTTCACCGGATATCCCCGTGGATGAGTCGACTCCGCTGGCGGCATCTCCTGATTGCGCTCCATACGACAGATCCAAGGCGCTTGGGGAACTGGAAGCACGTAGCGGGCTCGAAAGGGGATTGGATACTGTTGTCATCAGTCCCACTGGCGTTATCGGCCCATACGACCACCACCCCTCACACTTTGGCCAGGTACTGTTGTCTCTCGTCCACCGCAGGCTTCCGGCTCTGGTCTCCGGCGGGTTTGACTGGGTGGACGTCCGTGATGTGGTGCAGGGAGCCATGGAGGCCCAGGAGCTAGCTCCCACTGGTGCCAAGTATATCCTGTCAGGCCGCTGGACGTCATTGTCCGAACTAGCAGGTATGGTGGCACAAATAACCGGTGTGCCTTCTCCACGGCTCATGTGTCCTATGGGCCTGGCGCGCATTGGTGCCCCGTTCTATGCAGCCCTTGCACGTATGAGTGGTAGGCGAACGCTATACACCACCATGTCCCTCAAGACATTGCGCTGGAGACCAGGTATCAGCCATCAGAGAGCTAGTCAGGATCTGGGCTACCAGCCACGCCCGCTTGAGAACACCTTGGCCGACACCTTGCGATGGTGGAAGGAAGCCGGTTATCTTCCCAATTCAATCAGCATACAGGACCTCAAATCCATATGAATGAGCAATCGGTTTTTGACATTCTTACTCAAGGGTGGCTCGTCCTCGCGGTCGTGGTTTTCATCGTGTTGTTCCGCTTCACCGCCCCCTACGGACGTCACGTACGGAAGGGCTGGGGACCCACCATCACCGGCAAGCTCGCTTGGCTCATCATGGAGGCACCGGCACCGCTTGTATTTGCCACATGCTGTCTGCTGCGCACCAACACAGCCACACTCACCACGCTTGTCTTACTCACTTTGTGGGAAGCACACTATGTACACCGGGCTTTTGTCTACCCCTTCAGCCTGCGAGGCCAGGGAAGACGCGTGCCGGCTGCTATCATCATCTCGGGGTTTCTATTCAACCTTGTGAACGGCTACCTGAACGGCCGCTACATCTATACGTTCTCCGGCGGATATTCTAACGACTGGCTTACGGAGCCGCGATTTATCATTGGACTCGGATTATTCCTCGCTGGCTACATCATCAATCGCCGTGCGGATAGTACACTCCATAGTCTCCGCCAGTCAAATGAAGCTGATTACAAAGTCCCACAGCTCGGATTGTACCGCTGGATATCCTGTCCCAACTACTTTGGCGAAATCATCACCTGGATTGGCTGGGCCATTGCAACGTGGTCGCTACCAGGTTTGGCATTCGCCATGTGGACGGTCGCCAATCTTGCGCCCCGCGCCAGAGCTCATCACCTCTGGTATCATCAGCACTTCCCAGACTACCCACCCAAGCGGAAAGCCCTGATTCCGGGCCTGTGGTAGCCGGCCACTACCACTACCACAACCATTCCATCTCTGTCATCACAGCCTAGTGTTCTTTGACTAGGACACGCTACGCCTCAACTCGAACACAATCGGGTTCACCGGATCAGGACAAGCAACAGTGGCTATGCCTGGGCTCTCCTCCCAGGGGAACGAACCGCCAAATTGCAGCACCTCCGCGAAAGGGAAAAGCGCATAGAATGCCCATGAACACATGCCACTCGGTGTCTCCTGTCCGATGGTGAACTCGTCGCCCACTCTGTGTCCTGCTACGCAAGTGCCCTTCTGGGATACGACCCTGGCTATCACGTCAGACATGTTGCCCTCCACAGTACGTCTCACTCGCTCACTCTCGAGCCCAAGATGAATACAGCTCCGGCTAGGGCTGCCACCGAAAACACTGAGGCATGGAAAGTGCCTGTTACATCTATCAGAAAGCCAAAGAGGACGGGCATCAGCAGTGGTCCAATATTACCCAATGAGGAGATCAGGCCGATAGCAGAGCCAGCAACCGGGGAGAGGCGCTTGTGCTCCACTGGAGCTGTAAGGCTGATGGTAGTGACGCCGGTGGTAGTGAACCCAACAAGGAAGAGGCACACAAGCAGAATGGAAAACGGAGCATAGTTGATGCCCACCATGGCAGTGGCTGCTACCAGCCCTAGCAGCCCCACTACTCTCCTCTTATCCCGGATTCTGTCAGACACGAGGCCTACCACAGGCCCTGCCACGAAGAACCCCAGGGGAAGCAGAGAGGCCAGTGCGCTGCTGAATTGCTTCATCTCGAGGACCTTGGGCATCCAGGTCGCCAGTGTATCGTAGCAGCCCATTGACGCCACCAAGAAGAGTAGCAAGACCCACACATATCTGTCCTTCACCAACCTCTTGAGGTCCTTCAATTCAATGGCCGAGGTAGTTTCGGCTCTATCCTTTGCAAGACACAACCAGGCTCCACAGACAGCCGCACTGAACCCGGCATAGACCAAGAAAACCTGCCTCCAATCAATCACCCCCAGCAGATAGGGTGTCAGCCCTAGAGCGGTGGCGTTGCCAGCTGCGAAGCCCGAGACATACACCCCTGTCGAAAACCCTGGCGATTTTGTTGACCATTCCTTCACCATCAGGGACAGGCAAGGCATAACCGCAGCCATACCCAAGCCAACAAAGAACTGGCTTGCTACAAGAGGCAAATAGCCAGGTGCAAATGCCCTTGCCACGGCAAAACCTGTGGAAAGCAGCAGGCTTATCTTGGAAACCTTCAAGTAGCCCACTCTGTCGGCCAGGAACCCCCAGGGCAGCCTGAAGAGGATAAGGCTCACCATTGCTGAGGAGAAAATGAAACCGAACTGGGCGTGGGATATCTCCATCTCATCCATGAGAACCGTCGCCATTGGCGCGACACTGAAGAGCAAAAGGTGCAGAAGGAAGGCAAAAATGAAAGAGAACCCGAGCATCATCCGAGAGTGTTCTCTTGTGTTCCTGCTCAGGCTCATATTGATCTACGTCCCTCAGAAGCGCAAAATCCGATAGCCAACGAGATTATAGGGAAACACACACCTTGAGACAAACACCCAGCCGCGGCGGCACTAGTGGCGCAACAGCCTGCAGTGTGCATATGGTGCGGGAATACGCCTCTTGTCGAGTGCGGCGAAGCCGCACTCTGGACTTCCAGAGAGTGCTCGATAAAATATAATAGGCAGATATGGCAAGGCGGTATTTGGTGCTGGCATTAGGGGTGGTATCCGTATCCTTCGCAGCTATCTTCATCCGTCTAGCGGATGCCCCCGTTCTGGTGATTGCTGCCTATCGCATGATGCTCGCCTCGCTGCTTATCAATCCCATAGCTTATGCCCGCTCGAGATATGAGCTGCTGCATCTCATCAAAGCGGGTCTTGCCCTGCCACTCCTGTCAGGTGTCCTGCTGGCGCTCCACTTCGTCCTGTGGATAGCCTCACTCAGCTACACAACAGTGGCAAGCTCCGTTGTTCTGGTAACCGCGAATCCGGTCTTCGTCGCTCTAGCATCACACTTCCTGTTCCGAGAGAAGCTGAGCAGGCAGGTAATCGTTGGCATTGCAGTCTGTCTGGCCGGCGCCGCCCTTATCGGCTATGGAGACTGGACGCTCGGCCTCAAACCCCTGTTCGGAGACTTGCTAGCACTGCTCGGGGCAATAGCCGTCGCTGGCTATTACCTGATCGGGCGCAGGCTCCGGCAGACCACTGGCGCCCTGAGCTATGCGTCCATCGTCTATAGTTCAGCGGCGCTGGTGCTGCTGCTTTCAGCGCTCGCCTTGCGTTACCCTCTGCTCGGGTATTCCAGCACCACCTACGTTATGCTGGTGCTCTTGGCGCTGATACCGCAGACTGTGGGGCACTTGTCCCTCAACTGGTCACTGCGGTTCGTCTCAGCCACTCTGGTGGCCATAGCCGTCCTTGGCGAACCTGTCGGTGCAACCGTATTGGCCCTCGCAATACTGCATGAAGTGCCAACACTGACTCAAGTTCTGGGAGGAATTCTCATCTTGAGTGGAATCTTCGTCGCATTCCACAAGAGCAGACTCCAGGCACAACAACGATAGACTTCCGAAGAGCAGCGCTTGCCTTGACCAATTGGGTATCCAGGCCGCGATTGAGCAACAGTAGCCCAATCCCATTCAACTAGCTATAGCTGCGTACAGTCGTTCACCCACGATTGCAGACGTTTCCTCATCCAGGTTGATCGAGTCGATAGTCACCACACCTTTGCTCAGCAGCCTGTCTTCGTCTTCAATGCATATGCTGGGTGTGCTCTCATTCAGCTTCCGTGCCACGTCATAAGCACTCTGTCCCATCACCTTCTGGTCTATCTTCAGTTCGAGCAGAGGGTATCTCCCATCACTATCTCCAGTCACCCGCATTGCCAGCCCGGCTACGCCTTCCAGTCTTTGCTGTATCTTCCCCAGTAGCTGTCTCAAGGATTTCTTCCTCTCTGCAAGTCCTTCGTCGGTGAAGTTCTCCAGCGCCACGAGCAGTCCAATAGCAGCCTCCTTCGTAACTTTCATTCCTCGACCGATGCCGTGCTCTGGCTTGCCATGCAGTTTCCCCTTGGGAATAAGTGAGAGCGGCGGGTTCCATGCCTCAAACGGTTTACCGGCCATATCCAACATCTGTAGGGCCGCAGACGCAATCAGATCACGCCGCCCGCACAGAATGCCGCTGTCCTGAGGTCCTCGGATACCCTTTCCACCACTGATGCACACAAGGTCAGCCCCCATGTCAATAAACCTGTACAGGTTCTCCATAGGCGGCACCTGAGCAGCAGCATCCACAATGACCGGTATGTCGTGTTCTCTAGCTACCTCGACAACATCTTGAAGTGGCGGATGGCTCCCGGGACGCGCGCCATACGCAATCGCCACGGTATCCTTCACGATTGCCGACTCAATATCCCACTTGCTGATGATGTGGGTCTCTTGAGGCGGCGTTGCATCGTTCGGTATACCTACACCCACCAACCTCGCGCCAGCCGCCCGAATGGCATGCCCGTAACCACAAATCTGATGCCACGGCATGATGACCTCATTCGGTATGCCCGCAGTGTCTGGCAGCCTGTTCATCCGGGCCACATTCAGGCCGGCAATACATGCGGCAGTACCCAGGGTGAGCCCGGCGGCCGCCCCACATGTGATGATGCCCGCCTCAGCATGTGTCACTCTGGCTATCACCTTGCTGGCTGCAGCCTGAAGCTCGTCTAGAGGCACTGATACCTTGGCAGCTTCGACCATTGCCTCCACCACTTCCTGCCTCATCAGGGCACCGCCATGACGGGTTGTCGCCCCTGCGACATTTATAATCGGTTTCACACCAAAACGTTCATAGACTGTCATTTGATACCTCCTTGCGGCCCCCGAGTCCTTCACAGATCCCCGAACACTTGGGGAGCCTTGTCTTTCATTATCGCTCGTATCAGGTTGGCTACCACCCTGATTTCAGGTAGTGCCCGCTTCGATGTCCGGAGCCTGATAATATGTCGGATCTCGCGGAAATTCCAGCTACATATTATCTGGGTCTCGCATGCGTTAGGGAGAACATAGCGAGCAATCTCAGGCTTTATCCCTCTAGCCAATAGCTCAGCATAGGATGCCCAACAGTTCTTCATCGCTGCCTCAAACTCTTGGTGAGCATAGCTATTGTCTCGAAGCTCAGGCGGCTCAATGTATCTCGGCTCATTCTCTTTAACGTAGCGCTGGCTTCTCTGGCTATAGCTTGCCAGCCTGTGCCTGACGAGTTCATGAGTCAACACCCGACTGGCGCGGATGTGAAACGTAGCGCAGGCATGCTCAATCATGGACTCATGTCCCACCTCTAGCCACTTCTGAATTCGGTCAGGCGCTGTTCCGATTTTGCCCTGTGTGTCCCAGCATAGCCTGCCCGCCGTTTCGATCAGTCTTTCAGCATCAGGGGTGATAGCAAGCAGCTTGACCTCCACATCATATTGTTCGGCCATCCTTCACCTCCTGCGACAACACTTGACAGACCTCACAGCCTGTCACAAGTATCGGCTCCAACATTGCGCAAACACAGGACATTATATTGGGAACGGCAGCCACGCTCAACACCCGGCCTTACAAAGCATCGCAGCTGCTCCGCTTGATTTGTGGCCCGGTAACCGATAACATGATCACAAACGTAGCATTGTTCAATCCAGCAGGCGCAGGCTCCACAGTTACCAAAAACTGGACTGCGAACGCCACAGCTGTGGCTGGATTTGTCACTGTAGCACGCTGGCGACTTCTCGCCAAGGAGGAGCTATGGAGTTTCAGCTAACCGTTATTGAGGAGAAAGACAGAGTAGGGATCATAGCTTTGAATCGGCCGAAGGTTCGCAATGCCCTCAACTCGCAAATGATGGATGAAATACTCTGCGCTTTGTGGCAATTCGACGGCGATCCTGATATCGGTGCTGTGATTCTGAAAGGCCTGGGGCCCGCCTTCTGCGCTGGCCATGACTTCACCGAACTGTCTGGCAAGCCACTGGGTCACATCCGTCAGACCTTCGGGAAGTCCGTGAAGGTACTGCAAACCATGTCCAGCATCGGCAAACCGGTGATCGCGGCTGTTCACGGAATCGCTACGGCAATGGGTTGCGCTCTCGCCGCTGGTTGCGACTTGGTTATCGCATCTGAAAACGCGAGATTCCAGACCCCAGGAGTGAATCTCGGTTTTGCCTGCATTTCGCCTATGGCTGCGCTCTTCCGCTCCGTAGGCAGGAAGAAGTGCCTGGAAATGATTCTGACCGGGGAGTCCATTGACGCCAATGAAGCGGAGAGAATAGGGCTTGTGAACAAAGTTGTTCCGACAGAGAAGTTGGAGGACACAGCACTTGAGCTTGCCAGGAACCTCGCCACAAAGGCTCCTCTGGCCGTACAGCTCGGAAAACAGGCTTTCTACACAATGGCGGACATGGAACACAATCAAGCGTATGCATATGCTGCGGAGATGATCAGCATTAACGCAGACACGGAGGACGGACAGGAAGGCATAGCTGCCTTTGTGGAAAAGAGGCCACACGAACCGTGGCAAGGGCGATGATCCGGCCTTCCCATGGCGCTTTTACAGTCCTCTAACCCAGAAACAGTCCCCCCACCTGGAAGATGAGCGTAGCTGCAACCCAAGCCGTGGCCGTAGTGTAGAAGATGGTGAAGAGGGGCCACTTCCACGAGTTCGTCTCACTTCTTATGGTGGCCACAGTGGCAACGCAAGGAACGTAGAGCACGCAGAACACCATGAACGCTAGGGCAGCCAGCGGACTCCAGCCCAGCTGCGTGGCTATTGCCTGTCCGAGTACCCCCTCCCCTGCCGCAAAAAGAGTACCCATCGTCCCAACCACTACTTCCTTGGCTAGAAAGCCAAACAGAAGGCTTACAGCTGCCTGCCATTGCCCAAAACCACACGGTATGAAGATAGGAGCGATAGCCTTTCCAATAGGCTCCAAGGCACCGGAGTAGTTCAGAAGCCAGATTAGTACCACCACGCCAAAGATGAAGGTGCCTGCCTTTTTCAGAAAGAGCCTTCCACGCTCCCACATATGAGTCAGGACACCTCTTAGAGTGGGCAAGCGATACGGAGGCAACTCCATCACAAAGTGGCTTGAGATGCCACGCAAAAGGGTCTTCCGAAGGCCAAAGGCCATGAGAATAGCCACTGCGGCGCCTACCGCATACATGGAGAAGACCACTAGTCCTGCATGGTCAGCAAAAAAGTAGCCAGCCAGCAACACATAGATTGGTAGCCGCGCACCACAAGACATAAACGGGTTGATCAAAATTGTGGTGATTCTGTCTTTGGAGTTCTCTATGGTCCTGGCCGCCATGACGGCAGGGACATTGCAGCCAAAGCCCAAGACCATCGGTATGAATGACCTGCCATGAAGACCTACCCTGTGCATCACCTTGTCCATTACGAAAGCAGCCCTCGCCATATAGCCGCAGTCCTCCAACACCGATATAGCTATGAACAGAAGGAAAATAGGAGGAACGAACATGAGCACCGACCCAACCCCACCTATCACCCCCTCCGCAAGCAGTGAGCCCTCCCAGCCACCAATACCTGAGGCAACGACAGCCAGACTCCCAAAGCCGAGGTCAATCCAGCTCATGAGAGGCGCTGACAGCCTGAAGACAAACTGGAACATCAAGTACATCATCGCCAGGAGCAGAGGAAAGCCAAACCATCTGTTGATTATCAGCATATCAATCTGGTCAGAGAGAGTGAGCCTCTCAATGGGCGGTTTCTTAACGACGTCTTTGACCAGACCGGCAATAAAGCCATATCTGGCATCGGCGATCACCGTCTCAGACTCGTCTGCGAAGATGCTCTCCAAATGCGCCAGACTTCGATAACTCGCCGTGATGATTTCTTCTCTATCCACCTTCAACTGCCTTCAAAACCTCGACTATCTGTTGGTCCTTTTCCAATAGCTTCACTGCGAGCCACCTCGGAGGATACCTCTTCGCAAGGTCTCCTGCACTGGAAATGCGGCTTTCCAACTTAGTGATTTCCTCTTCCACTTCTCGGCCGTAGTTGACAATCAACTCGGGTATTCGGATTTCCTTATCAGTCACCTTGGCAATCTCGTCAAGCAGTTCCTGTGTGCCGCGATTGCGGTTCGCTTCCATAGGTACCACAGGAGCTCGAATCAGCTGGGACAGGCGCTCAACATCGATGCGATACCCTCTCGAATCAGCCTCATCCATCATGTTGAGCGCTACTACCAACGGGGCCCCCATTTCCAGAAGCTGCACCACAAGATAGAGATTGCGCTCCAGGTTGGAGGCATCAACGACATCCACTACTGCATCAGGCTTCTCCTCCACGATGAAATTCCGTGCTATAACCTCGTCCGGAGAATAGGCGGTGAGGCTATAGACGCCGGGGAGATCAACGATCCTGATACTACGGCCCTTCCATCTACAGATACCCTCCTTTTTCTCCACGGTGACTCCAGGCCAGTTCCCTACGTGTTGTCGTGCCCCGGTCAGGTTGTTGAACACCGTCGTCTTCCCCGAGTTGGGATTTCCTGCTAGTGCCACAACCATCTCTTTGGGCAACTCTAGACCGTCCTCACCAGTATCCTCATGGTCATACCGTGGCCCAAGGCTAACCTCGACCCCCTAAGGTTCAGGATCACTGGCCCAGGCATCTGGCTGTTCAAGACACTCACCACAACTCCGGGAGTAAGGCCCATGTCGGCGAGCCTCCTTTGCAGTCGCATCCCACCCCTGACACAGGCTATCTGGACTGTACAGCCAGACCCTACCATAGCCAGCGGCATGAGATCTCTCATAGCACCTCTACCTGTATGGAGGCTGCATCTTCTTTCCGCAATGACAAATGATATCCCTTGATTCTGATCTCAACAGGATCACCCAGAGGAGCCACTCGTTCAACTTCCACTTCGCTGCCGGTGACCAGACCCATATCGAGAAGTCGGTGGCGGATCAGTCCCCTTCCTCCAAGCCGCAGAACCCTCCCTCTCTCGCCCGGGTTCAACTCGCCCAAGAATCTCTTCGCCATTCCATTGCTCACTTTCTCTTTATCGGATATCCCACTGCCAAGCCTTCTGTGGCGCGCTTTCTGCTCCAATTCAGTTCTCTGTCGTCTCTTCCGTTCCATGCCGCAAGACGTCTACTGTATGTATCCATGGCCTGACCATGGTCCCAATCCTGCTTGCTTCATGAAATTTGCTCACGCTGAAAATAGTACGTGTACCTCTCCGGAGACCTTATCTTCCCTAGTGGGCATGCCTCTACGAACTCCATAAACTCCGTCAGTTTCTCGGTACTCACAGAGCTGATTATATGCTCGATCTTGCAGGCGTCTTCCTCTGCTATCTTCTCGTCCACGCCCAGCACTTCAGTCAAAAACCGGGTCAAGATTTGGTGACGGCGGATCACACCCTCGGCGATCCTCTTGCCTTCGCGAGTAAGCTCGACATAGCCATACGGCTCATGCACTACCAGACCAGTCGCAGTGAGCTTCTTGAGCGCGGCGGTCACACTTGACTTCTTGACGTCTAATGCTCGGCTAATCTGGTTTGCCCGAACTACTTTGCCCTGATCACTGAGGACGCCTATGGCCTCGAGGTAATCCTCCATACTCGCGGACTGCTTCTTCACAACGGGTCGTTTTGCTATCACCTTCTGTCAGACCAATGTTAGCTTAGTCTAAGAAAGTATGGAACAACTAACATCTCCTGTCAAGCGTCAACACATATGGTACTGGAGGAGATGCGACTCCGGAAGAAATCAGCCGCTACCGGCGTGGTGCTTAGCTAGTGACGTCCTCTCGCTTGTCTATGCCTGCCAGCCTGCGGGCAAGCCTCTTCTTGTGCTCCATATCCGTCTGGCGTTCAATCATAACCCTCTGAGCCTGAGGAGACCCGGCTCCGTGCATTGACTCAGTCCGGTAGCTTGGCGCTGTCAAGCCGAAGCTCATGCAGTGTATGAGCGTCAACATTCGCATCCGGTCCTCCGTCGGAACACCAGCCACTCCCTTGAAGTACTTTTCGATGTACTTCCCGATCACCGGATGTCTCAAATCCTTCTCCGAGGGGAGTGTTACCACGGCACCACCTGCGATATCCTCAGCAAGTCTGCAAAGCTCATAGGGAAATCTGGTGACATTCTGTTTACACACGTTTGCCAGCAGAATGTCCGCCTGATAATTACCAGCCGCGGTCTTCCATCCTTCGGTCGAGGACGCTAGGCCACACGCATGCAACGTTTCAACAAGATGGTTCATCTCTGCAATCTTGTCTCTGATGTGCGCCGCTTTGGGTACCCCATTGTACTCCGCCATCGACGCTGTAGCTCCAATGATCACATCACCGATTCCAGGCTTGCAGCCCCCGTAGCTCTGTCTGTGATAGCCAGCAAACCTCTCTACCATCATGCTGGAGAATTCAAATTCGCCACACATGAAAACCCTGTCCCAAGGAACGAAGACATCATCTAGGACGGTCAACGCCTCCTGCCCACCGAACATGTAATTCCCAACGTCTATGTCCCCTCCCTCAAGCTTGCGCTTGTCGCAAGACTGCCTCCCGTACACGAAGTGCACGCCAGGGGCGTCCGTCGGCAACGCGCAAGTGACCGCGTAATCTTTGTCCTCCTCACGCATTCTCAGGGTTGGCATGACAAGCATTTCGTGGGAATTGACAGCCCCGGTCTGGTTTGCCTTTGCCCCCCTTAGTACTATCCCACCGCTCTGTCGCTCCACCACGTGCACGTACATGTCGGGATCAGGCTGGCCACTCGGGCTCAGCCCTCTATCACCTTTGACATCAGTCATAGCACCCTGGATGCACAGGTCATTCTCTTGAACGTATTTCACCCATTCGGTGAATCTCCTGTGGTATTCGGTCCCCCATTTCTCATCGATTTCGTAGGTAGTGCTGAAAACCGCATTGATCGCATCCATACCTACGCATCTCTGGAAACAACAACCCGTCCTCTGCCCCAGCAATCTCTGCAGTTTCACTTTCTTGACCAGATCGTCAGTGCTGGCAAATAGCGACGTGAATCTGTTTGTCTTCTTGCCAGTGAGGATTGATGTTGTGGTGGCTAAGGCTTCGGTTTCGGGCTCGTGGGCCACCTTATAGGTCATCGCTATAGCATTAATAGATGGTCTGATGACCAGATGGTCAACCCAGTTGTCCACTTTCTCGCCGAAAAGATATACATCCAAATTGAGTTTGCGCAGGCTGTCCATGTACTCTTCTGCAGTTTTCAATGCCATGAGGGAATAGCCTCCTTATGCCTTCATTGATGCCGGTCTATTATATTCTTCAGGGCGCTCATCATCAAACAACCGCAGGCTCTGACAACGAAACATCGGGGCTGCCTCTACGTTTGGTGCCCAAGGCAGAGAAACCTGCTAATATTGACAATGTTGACAAGCCTCAGTGTTCAATTGGACTCAGCAGTATGTCCAGTACGCGAGCGAATTGGATAGGAAGCGACGAGGCTGGCAAGGGCGACTACTTTGGGCCCCTGGTGGTGGCTGCCGTGCTGGTAGACGGCGCTGTTCTTGGACCTCTCGGGCAACTGGGAGTGAAAGACAGCAAGCGACTTGCAGACGCCTCAGTAGAGAGATTGGCTGGGAAGATCAGGGGATGCTGTATCTACGCCATCGTGCCCATAGGACCTGAGAAATACAACCACCTGTATAGCAAGATACAAAACCTGAACCGTCTGCTCGCCTGGGGGCACGCTAGAGCCATAGAGAATATCCTAAATAGAGAGGAATGCAGCTATGCTCTAGCTGACCAATTCGGCGATGAGAACTTCCTTATTAGCGCACTGCTGAGCAAAGGTAGGACAATACAGGTGAAACAGCAGACCAGAGCCGAAAGCGATATCGCGGTGGCCGCAGCTTCGATCCTCGCTAGGGCAGAGTTCCTTCGCAGACTGGCCCAACTCTCAGCGAAATACCAGATGAAGCTTCCGAAGGGAGCCTCGTCTGCCGTGATCCAAGCTGGAAAAGAATTCATCACAAGGTACGGAAACGAAAGGTTGGAGAAAGTAGCCAAGATCCACTTCAAGACAACAAGATCGGTACTGGCAGATTAGCTACCAGAAGGAAAGGATGCTGGCAGTCATCGACCACACAAGAGTATCCATAGTCCAGGGCGACATCACGGAGCAGTCTGCCGATGCAATAGTCAATGCAGCCAACCCTGGTCTGATGGGTGGCGGTGGGGTCGACGGAGCCATACATCGGGCCGGAGGTCCAGCCATCCTGGAACAGTGCAAACAGATCATCTCCAGTCAAGGGCCATTGCCACCCGGAAAAGCTGTGGCCTCTACAGGAGGGAGACTGAAGGCAACTTATGTCATTCATACAGTGGGACCTATCTGGCATGGGGGTATCAGAAATGAGGCCAGCATTCTGGCTAGTGCTTATCGCGAATGCTTGAAAGTGGCCGCCGATATGAAGCTCACCAGTGTCGCTTTCCCTTCGATCAGCACGGGAGCTTATGGCTATCCCCTGGTTGAGGCATCAAGAATAGCCATATCAAGCGTGTGTTCATTCCTTAGTGGACGAGCCTCCACAATCAATCGGGTCGTATTCGCCCTCTTCGATTCCAAGACCTACCAAAGCTATTGCTCAGCGTTACAACAGGTGATAGAGACAGCGGACTAGGCTGTAGCCCCAGGTGTCTTTCGCGCCGTTATGCTCTTCAGCAAGACACCTCAAGACAACTGAGATCCGCTTGAACGCGCCTGTACCCTGCACCGTATCTCGATTGGTTGCTTAGCCCAGCCAGATTTGAGCGGTGCTGCTAGAGCTGGATATAATACGACTGCCGCTTAGCGGAGCGAGATTTGCGAGAGTAATGATGTTTAGTCGGTTGGACTCAGCACAGAAACGCTACGACGAACTGAGCCGGCTCATGGCTCAGCCAGAAGTAGCTATCGACCCAAACCAGCTGCAGAAGATAGCTAAGGAGAGGGCTAGCCTCAAGGACGTGGTCACTGCATACAGGCAATACCAGAAGACATCCAAGGAGCTAGCAGAGTTAGAAGCCCTGCTCGCCGATACTGCAGACGGGGATATGAAAGGCTTTGTCAGAGAAGAGGTGACTACACTGCAACGGCGGCGCGAGGACATCCTTCATCAGCTCGAGCAGTCACTGCAACCCAAGGATCCCAATGACGGCAAAGATGCCATCGTTGAGATCAGAGCTGGCACCGGTGGGGGGGAAGCCAGCCTTTTCGCTGCAGATCTGTTCCGAATGTACAGCCGCTATGCTCAAAACAGGGGCTGGCAGGTAGAGATAGTCGACAGCAATCAGAGCGGCATCAGAGGCTTGAAGGAAGTAATATTTGAGGTCAAAGGTAAGGGGGCCTTCAGCCGACTCAAGTATGAGCGCGGGGTTCACCGCGTGCAAAGAGTCCCGGTCACCGAGTCCTCAGGACGTCTTCACACTTCAGCAGCCACTGTAGTAGTGCTCCCTGAGGTAGAAGACATTGAGCTGGAAATCAACCCAGACGATATCAGGATGGACTTCTTTCACTCAAGCGGTGCCGGAGGACAAAACGTAAATAAAGTAACCACAGCAGTCCGCCTCACACATATACCCACAGGGATCGTAGCGGTTTGCCAGGATGAGCGCTCGCAAATAAAGAACAGAATAAAAGCGATGGCGGTCCTCCGAGCCAGGCTATTTGACGTGAGGCAGCGCGAACAGTCTGAAGAGATAGAGACCCAGCGCAGAACCCAAGTAGGTACGGGGGATCGATCAGAGAAGGTACGAACCTACAATTTTCCCCAAGATCGGGTTACTGACCACCGAATCAACCTGACCCTGCACAACATCAACGGCATTCTAGACGGAGATCTTGACAGGATTATCGACGCCTTATCCTCCAGATAGGAGCAATCAGAAGAGACCCACCCATGACGCTAGGGGATGCTCTGCGCCTCATTCGGGCTGAACTCGCCGCAGCAAACATCGACTGTGCTACCATCGAAGCCGAGTTACTGCTGTGTCATGCTCTGAAGATATCCAGACTGCAAACATACAGTGAACCTGAGCGTCTCATGGCCCCAAGAGAGATGGGCTATTTAGGGCATCTTGCCAAGCGGCGGGTTCTCAGTGAGCCACTGGCCTACATACTACACCGCTGTGAGTTTTGTGGTATCGAGTTTTACGTTGACCGCCGTGTCCTTATCCCAAGACCGGAGACAGAGCTTCTGGTAGCGAAGGCTGCAGAATGTGTTCGCCACCACTCATCTTGGTCAAAGCAGGTCACCATAGCGGATATCGGCACAGGTTGCGGAGCCATCGCCGTCAACCTTGCTCTAGCATTCCCCCGGGCGAGAATCTACGCCACGGATATCTCAGCTTCTGCCCTCCGGGTCGCCCGCCTGAATTGCCGTCGCCACGGAGTTGAGGGACGAGTAGAGCTCCTTCAGGGCAATCTGCTCACGCCGCTTCTCGCCAGAGTAGACGCCATAGTGGCCAACCTGCCATATGTCAGAAATGGCGAACTGCAAGCACTGGACTCTCAAATACTGAATTTCGAGCCAACCTTGGCTATCGCCGGAGGCGACGATGGTTTGGATACACTCCGCCTCCTCCTAGCTCAAGTACCAGAAAAACTCAGCCGTGGAGGATGTATGGTTCTGGAGATGGGCCAAGGACAGAACCAAGCATTAAGTGCCGTGATTGCTGCCTATTCCCCTGAGGCAAGTGTTGAATTAATCGCTGACCTGGCGGGCACCAACAGGGTAATCTGCGTTCACACCTTCGATAGTAGCAGTCAGCCCACAGCCGCAGCATAAGGGCACCGCACGCCTGTTTCCCCCAGGGAAAAGCCCTACGTGACACGTTGGTCAAGCTCTCGCCGGGTCCACCACCCTTCGAATCCGCTCAATACCTACGGCCTTACCGGTGTCGTTGTCAATTTGCACTACTATGGCGTTGAAGTCCACGGGCCCTTTCCCTACCGACAGGCGGCCAGGGATCTGCGTGAGGAAACGCCCTATCACACTGTCTATGTCATTTCCGATGATCGAACTCACAGGTCCCACCATTCCTATGTCAGTAACATATGCAGTGCCGCCAGGCAATATGTGAGCATCAATGGTACCTACGTGCGTGTGTGTCCCCAGCACAGCGCTGACCTGCCCATCAAGATAGCGGCCCATGGCCACTTTTTCTGATGTTGCTTCAGCGTGGAAGTCGACAATAATGGCTCTGGGCCGACCTCCGATCTCGGATAGCAACTTGTCCATAGCACGGAAAGGACAATCGAAATTGCCCATGAAGGTACGACCAATGAGATTGACCACCACGACATTGTTCTGGCACACGTAGCCACGTCCGGGGGACGCTGGAGGGTAGTTCAAAGGCCGAAGAAGCGCCAGCCCGCCATCTAGACAGGGAATTATCTCC
>Ga0315537_1000880_pt1 | contig 23897 bp, 25 predicted proteins | sample SalMarSW160270MG_FD_203091 | JGI IMG/M metagenome (GOLD analysis project Ga0315537, IMG submission 203091) | Salt marsh sediment microbial communities from the Plum Island Ecosystem LTER, Massachusetts, United States - Salt Marsh Sediment SW1602-70 ...
GACATTTCCAGACATTATGTATAAAATTCTTGAGTTGCGGTAAACTTGTAAGGAGTTGATTATGGACTTAAGAGGTGTTGTCCTCGCTGGAGGGACAGGTTCACGGCTTTTACCGCTGACGAAGGTCACAAACAAGCATCTGCTTCCGGTCGGGCAAAAGCCAATGATTTATTATCCTATTAAAAAACTTACCTCGATTGGCATCGAACAAATATTGGTTGTAACCGGCGTTGAACATATGGGTGATGTTGTTGGACTTCTGGGCTCCGGCAGAAACTTCGGCTGTCAGTTTACATACCGAGTGCAGGATAAGGCGGGAGGTATAGCCGAGGCCTTGGGACTGGCTGAGAATTTTGCTCAGAATAAACCTCTCATTGTTATACTTGGTGATAATATGTTTCAGGATGGCATCAAAAAATGTGCAGACAAATTTGTCTCTCAAAAGCTCGGTGCACGACTGCTGCTTAAAGAGGTCCAGGACCCTCAACGGTTTGGTGTTGCTGAAATCTCCGGCGATAGAATCATTAGTATCGAAGAAAAACCTGAAAAGCCCAGGTCTAATTACGCTGTAACCGGCATATATTTTTATGACGCTTCGGTTTTTGAAATCATACACACATTAAAACCATCGGGTCGCGGAGAGCTTGAAATTACAGATGTTAACAATGCCTATATTGACAAAGGCCGGTTGGCTTACGATATACTTGAAGGGTGGTGGACAGATGCCGGAACATTCGAATCGCTCTGCAAGGCCAATGAATTGGTTATAAAGGAGCCCCCGCAATAGCAAAAGGAATATTAGTCGAGATATCATGATAACATGAATGCTAAAGAGACAAGGCTGCCGGGAGTGCTCATATTAGAGCCGGATGTGTTTTCTGACGAGAGAGGATTCTTTTTAGAGACCTGGAACAGCACGCGTTACGAGAACACCGGTATCCAGGGTCCCTTTGTGCAGGACAATATCTCATTTTCCAAAAAGGGAGTTTTGCGCGGCTTACATTTTCAATACCCTCAATCACAAGGTAAATTGGTTCAGGTTTTATCGGGCCAGGTTGTGGATGTTGCTGTCGATATTCGCTTGGGCTCTCCGACTTTTGGTCATTGGATTAGTGAAGTCCTTTCCGATGAGAACCACAGACAAATATACGTTCCGCCGGGCTTTGCTCATGGATATTGTGCTACAAGTGAGACGGCAGTTTTTTCATATAAGTGCACCGATTTTTATAATCAGGGGACAGAAAATGGCATAATCTGGAATGACCCCGACCTTGACATCGACTGGCCTATAAAGGAGCCCGTCTTATCGTCCAAAGATGCAAACTATCCCAGGCTTAAAGACCTTCGGCCTGATAAATTACCGCATTTTCAGAGGCTATGATGGTAACTAATAACACCAGGATTGCCATTTTGGGCGGTAGGGGAATGCTCGGTACAGACCTATCGATAATCTGCAAGCAGCAGGGCTATGACGTTAGGGTATTTGACTTGCCGGAGTTTAATATTACCGACATCAAACAACTAAAACAAGCAGTCGATGTTGCTCAAACAATCGTCAATTGCGCAGCTTATACCAATGTTGATGGCGCTGAAAGTGAAATAGACTTGGCATATCGGGTCAATGCCGAAGCGGTAGAATGTCTGGCTGCTATCGCAAAAGAATCGGACAAGTGGGTTATGCATGTCAGTACGGATTTCGTGTTTGATGGGAAACAGCAAAGACCTTATGTTGAAAGCGACCAGACAAACCCAATAAATACATATGGCAGAACCAAATTAGCAGGGGAGCAGCTTCTAAGCGAGAGCGGCTGCAGGCATTGTATAATCCGGGTCGAATGGACTTACGGCTCAGCTGGCAATAACTTTGTAACCAAACTAATCAAGCGTGCCAAAGATAATAAAATCGTAAAAGTTGTTGACGACCAGGTTGGCTCACCAACAGCTACAACAAAAGTTGCCAAAGTAATTTCAAAAATTTTACCGAAAATGTCGGAGGGCATATTTCATTATGCGAGTACCGGCTATGTAAGCCGATATGAAATGGCAGAATTTATATTTGACAAGCTCGCAATGGATGTTAACCTGCTGCCCTGCAAAACCAGCGATTTTAATACACCTGCAAAAAGGCCATTGAATAGTCGCTTTAATTGCGCTAAGATTACAACCTTGCTAAGTGAGCCAATCGACCCCTGGCAGGAGCCATTAGAGGTCTTTTTGAGGAACTTATGAGAAAATTACTGGTTACAGGCGGTGCCGGTTTTATTGGAAGCAATTTCGTGCGAATGGTGCTTGCAGAACACCCTGATTGCTTTATTGTCAATCTTGATAAGCTGACATACGCAGGAAATCTGGAAAACCTTGCAGGTTTTTTGGATAAGCCAAACCATAAATTTATGAAAGGCGATATCTGTAACTGGCAGCTCATAGAAAAAATCATCAAAGAACATCAGATTGATACGATTATTAATTTTGCCGCCGAAAGCCACGTTGACCGCTCTATTACCGGGCCGAAGATTTTTATCGAAACAAATGTTACTGGCACGCTGACCCTGCTCGAAGCCGCCCGTGACAAAAAGTTAGAGCGGTTCATCCAGATTTCGACGGACGAAGTTTATGGTTCACTCGGCCCGAAGGGCAAGTTCACTGAGGAAACACCGCTGAGTCCGAATTCGCCTTATTCAGCCAGTAAAGCTGCGGCAGACCATCTGGTAAAAGCATTCGGTCATACCTGGGGTGTAAAGTATAATATCACCAGATGCTCAAACAACTATGGCCCATACCAGTTCCCGGAAAAATTAATCCCGCTGATGATTAACAACGCCCTTAATGATAAAGAATTACCTGTTTATGGCGACGGCTTACAAGTGCGGGATTGGCTATATGTATATGACCATTGTACGGCTATATGGCAGGTTCTGCAAAAGGCACCAGCCAACGAGATTTATAATATCGGCGGCTGCAATGAAAAAGCTAATCTTGAAGTAATTAAAATGATTTTAAGCCGACTTAATAAACCCGAATCTCTCATTAAACACGTTACCGACAGGCCGGGACACGACAGGCGATATGCAATAGATGCAGGCAAGATAATGAATGAGCTTGACTGGAAGCCATCTGTTGACTTTGAAGAAGGCATTAACAAAACCATAGACTGGTATCTCGAAAATCAGGATTGGCTTAGCAATGTTGTTTCCGGCGGCTATCAGAAATATTACGAATCAATGTACGGAAACCGTTAAACTAATCTGAAGCTCTCCATTAATGTCGAATACAGTTAAAAACAAAGCAACTATATGTATAGCAAATTATAAAACGCTGGATTTTACTCGACTATGTCTGCGCAGTATTCGCAAGTTCACCCAATATCCTTATGAGGTAATTGTTGTTGACAACAATTCCCGAGACGAATCTTTAGAGTATCTTAAATCGCTCAAATGGATTCGATTAATCGAGCGCCAAAAAATTGACGATTGTAAATCGGAAATCGAAAGTCGAAAATTGAAAATTGGTGGTTATGCCCATGCTGCCGCCCTGGACGCAGGCCTGGAAAGGTGCGACACCGAGTTTTTCGTCTCGCTGCATTCGGATGCCTTTGTCCAAAAAGACAAATGGCTCACCGACCTTATCAGTTATTTTGACAACGACGAAAGCATAGCTTGTGTTGGTTCAGGTAAAATCGAATTAACACCGAAATGGCAAACTCTGCTTAAAAAAGCAACAGATTTGCGAACCCTCAGGCGCAAGCTGCTTCGCAAACCGGACCCAGTTGGTAAATATCGCTATTACAACCGCACAATATGCTGTCTTTACCGAACGAATGTTTTGCGGCGTGAGGGACTATCTTTCGGTATGGACCAGAGCCAGGGACTGACAGGGGGCAAAAAGCTCTATTTTGAACTGGTTGACCGTGGCTACAAGACCGTTGAGCTGCCGCTGAAAGTTATGGGCCAATATATAATACATCTTGCTCACGCTACCCAGGTAATCAATCCGCAGGAATTCAACTTGCGCAGAAAGACCATAAGAAAATGCAATCGTCTTGTTAATAAGATAATGACATCTACGATGGTTCGGAGTATAATTACTGATGATTCACTGGATTGGTAAGATATGAAAATGATAAGTAACATAGTGTTTACTAAAAACCGGCCATTGCAGCTTGAGGCATACCTGGAAAGTCTATATAGATATTTTCCGGCGAAAATCATTCAAACGTATGTTATCTATAAGGCCGAACTGTTTGGCGAACAATATGAAGTACTCTTCAAAAAGTTCTCGGGTTGTATTGTGATAAAAGAAAGTGATTTTCACAGCGACTTTATGAGCGTTCTCAGTCAAGTAAGCACAAGATACATCCTGTTCGGTGTTGACGACGTTATATATTTTGAATCTGTCGATTTTCACGTAGTTGATGAGACATTTAGTGAGTTCTCTGAAGATATATTCGGCTTCTCGCTTAGATTCGGCCCTGAAAGCATAAAGGGTAATAATGAACCCATTAGCGAAGCCAAAGCAGCTAACCAGACCATATACAGGTTGAACTGGACACAAGGCCATACATTTACTACGCGATACCCGTTCGAGCTTTGTGCAACCGTCTATTCGACCGCGTTAGTAAAAAAAATAATTCATAGTTCTATGAGCAACAATCTGTTCCTTAAAAAGCTGTTTTTGCCGGGTTCAACACTGACTGATATATTAGGGAAAATCAAGCTCAAGCGGAAAATTCTAAAAAGCTTCGGCTATTTTTATAATCCTAACACATTGGAATCATGGAACTGTCGCTGGTGCCAGAACCACAAAGATCAGCTGCCTGCTTATTTATATTTCCAGAATCTTTGCGCCAGCGCGATACAGGTAAATATGGTGAACATCACCGAAAGAGAGAAGTTTGAAGACATTGATGGATACACGGCTGAAACATTGGCTGAAAAGTACAAACAGGGTTATCGGCTGGATATTGATTATATTGCCAGGAACAGACCCATAAGCACACACTCTACAAAGCAACATTTCAGATTGGTTAAAAAATTCTAATAGATAAGCTGGTCTAATATGATATAGGGATGCGTAGGATGCCAATCTTGAGTGAACAATACAAAATGAGGCCAAGACATAACCGGTTCTCAAAGATAATAAGGGAATACTACAAAATCAGGGTCAATCTGACAAAGCCCAAAAATCCTATTCCTGACAACAAGATACTTGAAAAAGTCGATAGAGATAAACAGCTAATCATCCAAGTTCCATTCGGTGGACTGGGAGACCACTTGACTTACTCTTCCCTGCCTGAGTTATTATGGGAGCAGAAAGGCATAAAAACCTTTATCTCCAACAAATCCGTCTTTCGCAGCAAAGCAATTTGCGATTTTGTCTGGGGGCTAAATCTTTATGTTACTTTTACTGATGAAAAAGGATGGTTCACATATAAACCTTTGGGGAATAACTATCCTACATTGGATGGATATTTTCAGAAGTTATTTGATTTAAGCGGCAATGAATGCCCTAAAGTATATTACAAGCCGCGTATCATAGAACAAATAAGAGGGAAGGATATTGTTGACCCTTCTTTTGGGCCCTCCGGAAAAGCCAACGGATATTATGAAAAAGATTTTCATAAAAGGTTTGTCGAGTATCTTAAAAACAATATTAATGAGTTTATTCTGATTACTTACCACCATTCAAAAACTAAGAATCCTCTTGAGGAGCTTATAAAGAGAACATCCAATCCAAATTGTTATAGCATTTTTACGATAGAGGAGCTTGCAGATGTCTTATTTTCCGCCCAGAAAAGATATGTTTTGTATTCAGGTGCGGCGTCCATCTCTGCAGCTCTGAGAATACCAAGTATCGTTCTTTGCAATAAAAAAGCTGTGCCTAATTTTCAATATAAGGTCAATGAACATATCGATTTAATCGAGGACAAGAAATATGACAGCGAGCTTGCAGCAAGCATTTGTTGAGAATACTCGTATAGTATTCTTTTTGTCGGCAACATATATATAACTAACCGCTGAATAAGGATTTCATGGTTCATAGTTCGAGAGGAAGTAACGAGGATGGCAAGTGTATTGAGTAGATGGAAAAGACCGGTAAGGAAAGGAACGCTGTTTCAGGCATTGCTGGAATACCCAAGGTACGTAGGAGATATGCGTAAATACAGCAGGATGAATGGTGCCGAGCAAATTAAGTTTGCTGATACCTATTCTTGCTTATTCGACAGAACGGCTAAAATAAGCGTCGACAGCCATTATTTTTACCAGCATCTTTGGGCATTCAAAAAAATACATTCTCTGAATCCCAAACTGCACGTTGATGTCGGCTCAAGCGCAGAGTTTGTAGGCCTGCTCAGCACGATTACAAAGGTCCACTTTGTTGACATTCGGCCTTTGGATGTTTGTAATGTTAAAAATCTTGAAATCATAAAAGCAAGTATATTGGATTTGCCATACGAGGATAATTCTCTTGAGTCTATATCCTGCCTGCATGTTGCAGAACACATTGGGCTTGGCAGATACGGTGACCTGTTAGACCCGCTGGGGACAAAGAAAGCCGCCGCTGAACTAACAAGGTGCTTGGCAAAAGGCGGCAACCTCTTCTTCTCTTTGCCGATAGGAAAACCTCGGCTTTGTTTTAATGCTCATAGGATTCATTCTCCGAGACAGATTATCGATTACTTCAAAGACCTTAAGTTGGTTGAGCTTTCAGGGACGAATGACCAGAAAACATTCATTGAAAATATAGATATTGGTATTTTAGAAAACGCAAAATATGGCTGTGGAATGTTCTGGTTCAGCAAGGAATAGCTACGTTAAGAACGGGATGAGCTTATATGGCGATTGATAAGAGAAAATCAATTTTCAGATTTAATGCCTACAATCGCCATCAGTGGATGGCTGAAATGGCTAAAACGGTACCTGCTGGCTCAGATGTTTTGGATGCAGGAGCAGGAACAGGGCCCTATCGGGATTTTTTTTCTCACTGTAATTATAAAACGCAGGATTTCTGCAAGACACCGAGTAGCGTAGGCGAGTATACAAAGATGGATTATATTTGTGATATTACAGATATCCCGGTTCCCGATGAGTCTTTTGATGTTGTCATTTGTAGCGAGGTTCTTGAACATGTGCCCGAGCCAATAAAGGTTATTGAGGAATTTTCGCGGATATTGCGGCAGGGGGGTCGGTTGTTTCTGACCGCTCCGCTGGGGTGTGGAATTCATCAGGAACCCTATATTTTTTATGGCGGCTATGCCCCATTCTGGTATCAGCATTTTTTGCCTGTGTTTGGGTTCGAAGATATAACAATTCTTCCTAACTGCGGCTTTTTTAAACATTATGCTCAGGAATCACGGAGATTTGCAAAATTTTTGTTTCCTAAAGATATGAGGAAACCCTTTAAAGTGCTGACTTTTCCGCTCAAGGGCATTTTAAGTCTCTGGTTTCGTAAATTTATTCCTGTTCTCTGTCGCTTTTTGGAGAGGTTTGACAAGGACAAAAATTTTACCGTGGGCTATTTTGTAGAGGCTTCTAAAAAGAAAAAACCGGCTTAACAAATTTACTTAGGTATATCGGTTAAATGCAAAAAGCAAAACGGATATTCGTAATAGCGGATTTTAAGGACGAATGGCCAAGGTCTATATTCCTGGAGGAACGCCGGCTGGTTAAGGGCCTTATCCGTCTTGGCCATGATGTACAGCGATTCAGCTATAGAAATATAATGACCCAATACAACCCTTTTTCCGGCAAGCACTTTAGGCGATTTATGCCGCGTTTTGCCAGAAGAACCGCTGATGAGGTTCTCTTGAAACAAATTAAAGCATACTACCCCGATATTGTAATTTTCCTCACTATGAAATATATTACAACTGAAACGATTAGATTCGCTCGACAATCCGCACCAAATGCGATTTTTGTTGGTAGAGACGGCGATCCATACCCGGAAGCCAAATCAGAACGGACAGAAGTAGGAAAACAAATGGACATCGTCATAATGCCGAGTGCTGGCAGGTTTCTTCAAACTTACAAGGATGCTGGTGTGTCTTGTTGTGCATTTATGCCATTTTCTTGTGACCCTGACATACAATACCCGCATGAAGTTGCCGATAAGTGGAAGACTGATATCACGTTTTTGGGAGCAGCTGAGCATAGCGACCTCCCGCGTAACGAAGATAGATACAATCTGGCTAAGAGATTGTCCGAAATGCCCAACGCAAAGGTGTACGCATGTTTTGGCAGGCCGAAAACCGAGGGGATGGAGTGCTTTTATGCTATCAGCGGTGCGAAAATAGCGCTCAGTATCAATATTGCAAATGACGTTTATCTATACCATTCAGACAGATTTGCAAATATTCCTGCCTGTGGTACTTTCGAACTTGCAAAAAGAGTTCCAGGTTACGAGCTGCTTTTCGAAGATAGTGTGCATCTGAGATATTTTGATACAGTTGATGAATTTTTTGAGCTCGCAGATTGGTATCTCAAGCACGAGCAGGAGAGAGAGAAAATCGCACAGGCCGGGATGCAAAAGGCACATGCAGATTTCAACTGTGAAAAGATAGCTCAGTACATGCTTGACCTGATAGAGACAGGAAAATATAATGCGCCTTGGGCAGAAATTCTTTGAGATCTGTATTAGTAAAAATGTTTGTATGGATGGACGCAGCGGTTTTACTAAAGAAAAGCTGAGGCTGAATTGGTTGGTGCGAAACCAACATAATGTCGGAACAATGATATGACCAAGACATATTGGAATAACAAAAAAGTACTTGTAGCTGGGGGGGCTGGGTTTATCGGGTCTTACCTTGTTGAACTGCTTGTTGATGAAGGCGCAAGGGTAACTGTCGCTGATAACCTTTCCCGTGGGCGCCTGGAGAATTTATCAGGCGTTATCAATCAAATCTGCTTTCATAATGTTGACTTGCGATACTTGAGTCATTGTGAAAATGTTTGCTCTGGTCAAGACATGGTATTGAACTTGGCTGCTCCTGCCTTCGGCGTCGAATATAGTATGAATCATCATGGCGAAATGCTTACCGATGTTATATCCATTGGTTTTAACCTTCTGGAAGCTGCAAGACGACATGACATCCGCCGTTTTCTTGTTGTCAGTAGTTCGTGCGTGTATCCTGACGATGCCGAGGTACCTACCAAAGAAGACGAGGCGCTTCGAGGCGTGCCCGAAACCGTCAACATAGGCTATGGCTGGGGCAAGCGAATGATTGAATTACAGGGACAGTACTATGCGCGAGAATATAGCATGGAGATTGCGATCGCACGGCCGTTTAATGGCTACGGGCCACGAGAATCATTTGAGCATGAAAAGGCCCACGTGATGCCCACATTGATTCAGAAAATCTTAAGAGGCGACGACCCCGTTATTGCCTGGGGTAGTGGAAACCAAACCCGCAGCTTCGTACATGGAAAGGATTTGGCTTTGGGACTAAAGCTTGTCACCGAACTTTATGCAGTTGCTGATCCGGTCAATGTGGGACATGACAGAGAGACTACCATTCGTGAACTGGTTGAGCGGATTTTGAGAATTACTGACAAGAAACCGCAGGTGGTTTTCGATACTACCAAGCCTGAAGGGGCGGTCAGAAAAGCTGCCGATGTCTCAAAGCTTAGAACCGTAACTAATGGCTTCACGCCGCAAATTACTTTGGATGAAGGTCTTCAGGAGATGATTAGCTACTGCTGGAAAAATATATTAACTGCAAGTTCTGCCGAGGCCAGATAATTCCGTTGAGTTGAAATATTTATGAATAGAACATCAGCTATATGAAACTTTTGATATTAAGCAACAACCTGAATCGTGCTGGCTTCAGACAACGAATAGGAGTTTACATCGATATTCTGCAGGCGAATGGCATAGACTGTGAGGTTGCCCAGCTACCTGCAGGCTCTTTGGCACGTTTAAAACTTTTTAGACGTGCAGTAGATTTTGACGCAGTTTTACTTCACAAAAAAGGTTTGAATCCCTTCGACTCCTTTTGTTTACGCCGATACAGTAAGAGGCTTATTTACCATTTTGATGACGCAATAATGTACAGCGATAAAACTCCTGAGTGTGATAGCAGATCGCACTTAGTACGATTTCGTAGAAGCGTTAAATTGGCTGATATGGTGATAACCGGCAGTTCCTACTTATCCGAACACGCACTAAAATTCAATCCTAACGTTACGGTACTTGCAAGTGGTATAAAAACTAATGACTACAAAATTGACCATCGCTATGAAAAAGACGATAAAATTTGCCTTGTTTGGATCGGCAGCAAAAGCACTCTGGGCTATCTTGAGCAAATCAAACCTGTGCTTGAGGAAGTCGGCTCACGATTTGATAATGTGGTTTTGAGAATAATATGCGATGATTTCTTTGACCTGCAAAATATGCAGGTGGAAAAACGCCAATGGTCTGAAGAAACGCGCGCTTTTAATTTAGCTACGAGTGATATTGGACTTGCACCGCTACCCGATAATCGATTTGCCAGAGGTAAATGTAGTTTCAAGGTTCTTGAATATGCAGCTGCAGGTCTGCCGATAGTCGCTTCACCGGTAGGGACAAACGCCGATTATGTACGTGACGGTATCACTGGCCTTTTAGCTACAAATACTCAGGAGTGGGTTGATAGGATTTCTCGATTGATTGAAGACCCCCAATTACGAAAAAAAATGGGGCAAGAGGGCAGAACCCATGCGGCAAAATTTGACGTCAGTGTAATTGGCAAACAGTTGACCGAATCGATTATAGAGTGCCTGTGAAATGCTGCATCTTAAATGATAACTTTTTAGTTATCTGCTTGTAAAGTGTGCTATATCTTTTGCTCGTTTGGCTTTGTACAACAAATCCCATTTGTGAAATTCCATCCCGTCAAGGTCTGTTATCACCGGCCCGTCATCAGCAATCAAAATATTTGAATGCTTCAAGTCCCCATGAGTAATTTTGTATTTGCCCAGCTTATCGAGCAACTCTTCAATCTGCCTAGTCATCGTTGAGCGTTTCTCTTCAGTTATATTACTACCCCGCAGGAAGTCATAAAGCTTCTGTCCTTCAACGTATTTGGTTACCAGATAAGATTGCCAGATAAGCCCTGCCTTTCGATGTTCGATGTAAACTAACGGTTTCGGCGTGGGTATTTGTAGCATTCTGAGCCGATGCGCGTGCAGCCATCCCAACCTGGCGCGGGACTTCTTTATTGTATGACGAAGCGAATGCATAAGCCCTTTATGATTATATCGTTTAACTACCACATCCTTGCCATTCCACATCAGGCGTGACACATAAGAGGTTCCGCCTTTCTTGAGAATCTCTCCTTTATCCATAAGGGCGTCTACTTTTTCTATGAAATCGAGCGGTCCATCTCCCTGATAGAAACCTTTGTCAAATACAGCAAGGTAGTTTTCTGATTTAATCCGCAGGGTTCTCTTGCTTGTTCGCAGACACTTTTTTAATCCTCTCTTGATACCCCTTTTGCGATGAGCAGTTATCTGCCTTTGAATTAACTTCATATCCGGCTTTTCTGCATGCCAGTTACGGGCGCTAAAATATTCCCCGTAAAGTTTCTCAACGAGATGTATGTCGCTGTCCGTCGAATAACCTGCCAACATTGCTAACTGAGAAAGTCCGGCCTTCTTATCAACTTCTCGCTGTAAGAAGCGCATCTGACCGGGGTCGAGCACAAAAACTTTATCAAACCCCAGCAGAAAATTGCCAAGATGTAAATCTTTTTGCAGAACTCCCTTACTGTGCAGCTTCGCTAATTCTCTACAAACAGTAATCAAAATGTCAAGCTTCTCAGTCGGCTCCTTTGTTTGTTGAAATACATTCAAGGCAGTTGACGAGTGAACTATTTTTTCCACTACCATGGCCCATCTGCCGTCTTCTGTTTTTCCACAAAACAAGGGCTTAGGCGAGTTTAATTCAAGTTTTATTAAATTACTGAGTCCTTCCCAATCTCTTTTAAGATGACGCCTTGCACTAATTCTGTGTGAGAACAGCTTTAATATCACTTTTTTGTTATTCCATAAGGCATCATAAACCTCACGACTGCCGGGAACAGACCTCAAAAGAGCTTTGCACAATAGGGATTCTTCATTCCCCGAAGAAGCTGACTTAATTAAAAGTTGAAATGGGAACTTAGCCATCCTTTTTGACTTTATTGTAAGTGCCTTAGCAAAATTACGATGTTTCATCGCCCGAGAATAATGATGCCTAACTGATTTGCAAGTTGAATTGTCTCAGGTTTGTCTATAATTATTGTTTTGCCTGCCTCCACAACCAGGCACTTGCCGCCGTTTTCGGCCAGGCTTCTAATGGTGTCGGTTCCCACGCATGGCACATCAAATCGCATATCTTTATTAGGCATAGAGGCCTTGAGTAGCGTCCAGCCGCCCGATTTACAAATCCTGCCTGCTCGCTCAATCATCGCCGCCGTGCCTTCTATCGCCTCAACGGCAATCACTTCTTTCTCTTTCACTGCAATTGCCTGGCCTATGTCCAGCTCAGTGAGCTTTTTAATCATTTGCCAGCCAAATTCAATATCACCTTTGACCGATGAGCTCGGCTGACGTTCGGTCATCACGCCCTCACTTGCCAGATGTTCCTTGCAATACATCGTTGAATTCTCCAACTCTATCCCACCGCTGGCTAACTCATCAGCCATAGCGTGCAGAAGTGAGTCTGTAAGTTTGTTTTTGCCGCGCAGCCGCCAGTAATATACCCTGAACGCCCGCCAGTCAGGCAGATACCGCAAAATTCGCCAGGGCGTAAAAAGACGTCCCTTGTCAATCCTCCCAACCATAATCGTTTTGTTTACGTTGTGTTTTTTTAGCTTCCGAATCCAGTTCCCGGGCCGAGCAATTGGAACTCTGTAAAACACATCAACTTCATCCGCCAAACTATTTTCAGCCGTTTCGGCTAAACCGACGCAGATTACCCTTAAACCTGCTCGTTTGGCGCCGTCCGCTACAATGAACGGCAATCTTCCTGCCCCTGCAATCAGACCAAGCACCCCTGAGCTATCCATAATATCATTATAGTATAACTAAAGTTTTTGGATTCGTGTCTCGAATTATGATTTACGAGTTATCCTCTTGTTCATTCGTCGGTTCAGAATCAGACTCGACAGATGGGACAATCCGTCCGATTTGGCTCTCTATCCTGCGAAGATTTTGCCGCATCTCAGGCAGGTATTGTATTATACCGTATGCCCGCTTGCCCTGATTTGCCTCTATAGCAGGTGCACCTAATACCACTTTACCGTCTGGAATGTTGTTAATAACACCTGCCTGGGCTGCAATTGTAACATTGTTTCCGATATTAACGTGCCCCACAATGCCAACCTGCCCGCCGACTATGCAGTGATGGCCGAGCGTTGTTGAGCCGGCAATTCCCACCTGTGCCACAAGCAGACAATGCGGACCAATCTTTGTGCCGTGGCCTATTGTAACGAGGTCGCTCAGCTTGCTGCCTTGTCCTATGACGGTATCACCGAGTGTCCCCCTCTCTATCCCGCAATTAGCCCCGATTTCCACATCATCTTCTATGATTACGCCTCCAATTTGGGGTATCTTGTGATGAACGCCCTTATGGGTGGCATAGCCGAAGCCGTCTTCACCTATTGCCGTATTCGCATTGATAATTACACGATTACCTATCTCGCACTCATCGTAGATGACAGCATTAGGGTATATTATGCTGTCGTTACCCACCTGTACTCCTCGCCCGATAAACACGCAGGGATAAATTATACAGCCGTCCCCGATTTTTGCCCCATCGGATATCGTCACAAAATCATGAATGTTGCAATCTGCTCCAATTTTCGCTTTGTCTGAAATCGAAGCCCGCGGGCTTATACCTACTTTTTTATGCTTGCGATGGCCGTGCAGCAGCACCATAATCTGCATAAAGGCATAATAGGGGTCCTCTGCTATCAAAAGAGGAACCGACGTATTTGCACCCTCTTTGCCGACGATTACGGCACTTGCCTTGGTCGTTCTGAGTTGTTTCTTATATTTGCGGTTGGTCAAAAAGCTGATATCACCTTCACCAGCCCGTCCGAGTGTCGAGGCGGACTTAATTATCACATCAGGGTCGCCCACAACCCGCCCGCCTACATATTTGGCCAATTCACCTAAAGTTCGTTTCTGCATTTACACGCCCTCATCTTACAACCCCATTCTGTAAGGGGCTAAAAACAGAAAACTACCAAAAATCGCCCATTTCTACAAGCTATGTGGCAGTACCTATATCAAAACATATATTATATCAGAAAAACCTCTATACAGTCAAACACTTAAATCTCTGTAAAAAAAGGGGATTATGGCGCAGAAAATACGCGCAAGTCGTGATTTGGCGCGGGGTCATTCCGAGCGCAGACCTACCCTGCAGAGTAGTAAGTGAAGCAATCTCGCTCAGTCATAAAACCAATTAATCCCTTAGGGATTAGACAATTCACTAATCCTCTAATTAACTAGTCAGCTAATCCTCTGGTTTAACAATCGCAAATCGCCACGTCCGTCCTCTGCTTGTCCTGATCGCAGCCGAAGGGTCATCCGTCCTCCGTCTTCTGTCTTCCGCCCTCTGTCTTATCCTCTCCGCCGACGAAACAATGCAATCCCACCAAGACCCAGTAGCAAAACCGTGGCCGGTTCGGGAACACTCTCCGAAAACGCACCATATATCCACACGGCGTCAAGTGTTACTCCTTCCAGATTTTGAAAACCCAAGCTGCCATCTGAATTCTCCCGGAGATCCTTCGTAGTGAATTTCCAAGGAGTATTAGAATCGAGATAATCAATTTTGCGTTCTTCGCCAATGTCCCATTTTTTATTGTTGTTTTTATCGTTGAAATGCAAACTGGTCAGTGTAAGTACATGATTGGTATACGAGTTCTCTACGAAAATCTCAATATCTTCCTTATGAGAAAGCTCCTTCCACAAGAAGTCCCAAGTTGGCCAATTGTTACCAATTAGACCATCGGGCTTATACCAACCGTCAACGGAATTATAGTACATACCCTTGAACACACCAGGGGCGTTGTACCTCTCAAACCATTTAATCTTTTCTTCCCAAATATCACTAAAGGACCCACCGGCCCAGATTCGCTTATGCAATGAATTGCGGGCGTCTGTTAGGTTATCGTCTGGGAGTAGTTTGTGGCCGGTGGTATAGATTGTCGGAAATTCATTCTGTAAGTACCAAAAAGAGTTAATCATCGATGTGGCCGCACAGGCACCGTTGCCGTTGATTGTCGTATTTTCCAAATAACCTTCGTATCCGGGATATTTCTGCTTATATTTCCAATAGTCCGGCGCCAGATTCACATCGACCCAACCCGCATGCGACGCAGACACCGCAATTAATCCAACAAACAAGCAACCAAGAATGGAAATGTTTTTTCTCTTCATTATTCTCTCCTTTTTCAGTAGCTTTCTTTCTTAAAAAATTGCGTTGATTGTCTAAAACCTTTCTTGCGTTTTTAGGTTTGCTTGCACTCCGACCGCGCAGACGCAGCGCGGTGGGTTCATATTAGGGTAATTTGAGTATGCACATAACCTCCTCCTATGCTACTCTACAAAGCCCCTAAGGGACGTAGCACGAGTCGTCTATCGTCCTCGCCTCTCGGCGAAGCCGAGGGCCTCATCCCTCGTCAATCAGCTTTCCCTCTCCTCCGACGAAGCAGTACCAGACCGCCAAACCCCAGTAGCAAAAGAGTAGCTGGCTCAGGGATACTCATAGCTTCTTTGCTATAGTCAACGTTGAAATACCCAACCTCAACAGTAATTGGTACCGTCCAACCGCTTGCTAATCCAATAGAATCAGCCAAAATCTGCAAAAGTTGGTCACCTTCAGGTCCTTTAGCTGACTCGCAACTGAATAACGAAATGTTGTCAACATACTCATCAATCGCATCCTGGAACTCCTGAATGTCAACTGCATCCGGTCCAACAAGGTCTCCATCAGCAATGCTCTTGTCATTCATACTGATCATGCCTGGCGCACCATGTCCAACCAACTCAACATGGATTTTCCTTCCCGCCGCCTCCGACGCGGCCTTGATCTTCGCTATTGTTTCTGCAAGTCCGGTGGCGCTAGTGACATTCTTCCCTTCGCCCACAATGTTGTCATATGCTCGATCAAGTGTGGAATCACCTTCTGCAACGATAATAAGATCACCCGATGGCCCGCTAATTTTACGACTCGGTCCGCTCTTATTGGTATGCCCAGGCAGCTCCAACAAACCCGTTTCTGCGAAGAGGGTATATATTTGCGATGAGCCGCTCTCTCGCGTTACCCTAACCATGTATTGTGCTGACACTGTGAATGTTCCTGTAAGAGTACCATCGGTAATGTCCGCGTAGTAATCCAAGTTGGGTGTTTGGAGATAATCATCCTGGCTGAATGAATACTCCTCGGGATAGGTTCCTGGTTTAAGAACCGGTAGAACGTCAGCGTCCACGATATCATCGCCACTGGCCTCCCATACATATGTATTAACGCTGCTGAGATCGTCCAAGATGATTCTATCATAATAATCGAACACGGCACTGGTAGGGTCGAAATACAATTCGGCGTCCGATAGTATAACTGCCAGTGCTGAGCCACTTATAGACAGAACCAGACACAATATAGTAAAAGCTATCATTAATTTTTTCATTTTCATCGTTCTTCTCTTTCTTAAAATAAAAGTTTACTTACTTTCTTGGGTCTTCCGGTTGAATTGTACCCCAACCGTGCATACGCAGCGCGGTGGGCGCATATTAGGGCAATTTGAGTATGCACATAACCTCCTCCTTTTTATAAAAACAAGGATTTAACCGCGTCCCTCGCTTTTTATCGGTCCTTCAACATATTACTATACTCGAATGTCACCGAAAAAGTCAAGTATTTTTTTGATTTTTCTTGTCTTTTTTGGGAATTAACCCGGATTTTTCAAAGCCACATCCATGCTTCGCTCCTTAGGAGCTACGCAGGACAAAGAGACCACAGCCTGCCCCGAGCGAAGTCGAGGGAGTCGAAGGGCTTCACGAATTATCTCAACTAAATAATACCAAATCGCCAATCGTAAATCGTCAATCAATAAGTCTTCTCCTCCGACGAAGCAACGCCAGACCGCCAATGCCAAGCAAAAACAGCGTCGCGGGCTCAGGTATGAGCACATACTTTGTCGTCTGACTTCCCACCCAGGGTGTCGATCCACAGACGCCTCCTTTCTTCAGAGCGATTCTCTTCTGGTGAGCATAGTCGAGCCATTCTCCGATCGTTACACTGCCATCCTTGTCCTTGTCGCCTTTGTAGTGAGCGTTTTTTTCGGTTGCTTCTTCGAGCCAAGCGGCATATTCGTATAGACCTTGATCGGCTTGGGTCTCTGGAACAGAAAGCAGGTAAGTGAGGTTTAGCATGCTCGCCTTGTCGATATCATCGGCCCCGCCGATCATTCCCCCGGAGTAGCAGGCATCAACGATGGCGACTTTGTGCACACTCGAAGTGATCGAGCCAAGGAGCGTTGCCAGTTGATCGTCGGTCAATTTATCGCTTGCTTTTCCGATCCATTCGTCGCCTTTGGTCTCGGCTTTGTCTGAACTGTCGGTCTTATCTTCTTTTCCGGGCGTGGAGTCAGTTCTGTTACCATGACCAATGTAATAGAAAACGACGAGATCACCTGGTTTTGCTTTTGCCTTCACTTGGTTCAAAGCGTTGGTGATCTTCTCTCCCCCAACTTCTTCTGTTGTACCGTTGATTTTGGCTTTGATAATGGTCGATTCATACTTCTTTCCTAATACCCCTGCGGCTTTCTTAAGCGTCTTGTCTAAGGTGTCCACGGCCTTCATATCCGGGTCACCCGCAGTGGGATTGCCGATGCCAACAAAATAAATTGGCACTGCTTTAAGAGGTACCGTCGGGACAAGCAAAAATATTAACCCTATAGCCAGAACCGCCACAGATTTAACTTTTAACCCTAAGTTTACACGGTTATCGGTCGTTTTTTTCGTTCCTGCAATTGTTATTGGTCGAGAGTTCCAAAAGAAAACAAAGAGAGAGCACCGCACGTGCGCCTGGTAGAGTAATTTTGACTTGCTCATAACCTCCTCCTTTTTTATACACCTGCGGCGTAATAAACATTGAAATTTGACAGCGTCCCTCGCTTTATTATCACTCCTTCAACGCATTAGTGTACTCTATATAAGCACCAAAGTCAATGGTTTTTATCCACTTTTCCTATCTTTATTTTGTGGCGTAAGGGATAAACGTGAGCTTAGGAGATTATTAGAGTGATGTAAGTCCTTAGCATTGAAAGACTTAGTATTAACACAACAAAACTTCCAGAAGCTTTTTCTGCAAACTCGGTGATGGTCTCTTTGTAAAAGATGCCGTCTTTTTTGTAAATACTGTTACAGCCGGCCCGATAGGACCATACACAGCCGGCTCAGTCGGACCAAAAGCAGCAATTGTCTGTACCCCCAAACAAGCCGCAAGATGCGTGATGCCGCTGTCATTGCCAACAAAAACATCCGCACAGCTCAAAAGCTCCGATACCTGGGTTAAAGACAAGTCCATCAGACATCGGCCAATGCTTTTTACCTTTCCGACCTTTGTTTTACTGAACCTATTCAGCTCAGCAGGCCCCAACAGGAAAATTACCTCATAACCATTGGAAATGAGCTTTTTAGATATGGCTAAAAAATTATCCAGATGCCAGCATTTATGTAATCCGCCGCTTCCCGGATGAATGACTATCAGCTTCTTACTGATATTAACATTTATCTCCTTCAATATCTCTTTACCCCTGTTTACATCCATTTCGGTTGTTCTTATAAGAGTGTCATCGGGACTGACTTTGGGGGCCTGCAGAGGCAAGCCGCTTTGCTCGATAAATTGCTGTATATAAAAGTCGGTTAAATGGCCGCAGTAATCTTTAGGCGGCTTCATAAGCAGTGTCATAACCTCCGCACTGTGGCTGCAGTTGGCGGTATAAATCAGGTTTTGTTCAAAATCACTGTTCGGCTCGCCCAAAAATGTTGCAATCCAGGAATAATCAGCAAAAGCATTTATTAAAGGGTCTCCGTCTGCAAGGTCGAACGTTTTTATTTCAGCAAACAATCGATGCAAATCCATAGAATCTATGGAGCGGATACTGTCAATACAGCTTCTCCCGGGGAAAATACCGATATATTCGGTGTGCCCGAGAATGTCAATCCCACCCAATCCGAGTGAATCTTTCATAAATTTAGCTAATGGCAAAGTCAATATACAATCGCCTATCGCCCCCGGCTGTAATATCAGGCCACGCTGTGTTTTCCTCGCTGCTTCAATACCTTCTTCTCTAAGCAAATTCAAAATGTCATTACCTGCCTGTATAATCATACCTTCACCATCCCGGGTGAAACGATACGCAGCAATCTCATATTTAGCCCCTAGTTTCACCGGGGTTTTCGCCATCGTGTTATAGAGTTATCTTGAAGCTTCTAACAAAAAGAAACACTCTACTTTTGTCATTCCGTGCTTGACACGGAATCTATATCTTTTATTGGATTCCTGCTTTCGCAGGAATGACAATTGGCCATTTTGTTAGATACTGCTTTTAATGATTTTAACGTGATTATTTCACAAATCAATAGCGGGGGGGTGCTTATTATACGGATTGTGTTATCTAAACAAATAGGTAGGAATGATATTCGCTTATTAATTTTCTTATTTCAGATGGTTCCTGACAGCATTGAACTGCTCTTCAGTAACCGCCACGCCCAATTCCCGGGCGATTATTAGGTGCTTGTAGGCCAATTCATACTCTTCTAACTGATAATACCCGAAGGCAAGTCCAAAATGTGCGTCTCCTATACCCGGTTCTATTTCCACTGCTTTCAGGTAAGCCGCTACCGCTTGTTCATATAACTGTTTGTTGGCATACGCAGAGCCAAGATTGTAATGAAACATTCCCTCATCCGGCTTTATCTGGATAGCTTTTGTATATTTTTCAATAGCCGCATCGTAGTTTTGCTTTCCGAAGTATGCGTTGCCCACATTTACCAGTGCTGCCAACAAATCCGGTTTAATAGCCAAAGCTTTTTCGTATGCCTGAATTTCATCATCAACCAACCCGAGTTTATTATAGCAAAGAGCCAAACCGCAATGGGCCTCGACTAAATCTCGATTTATATTAAGGGCCATTTTATATTGGTATATTGCCTTTTCATACTCGTCCATCTGGCTGTAAACATCACCCATCTGGTTATATAAAGAGGCATCTTTTGGCTCTACACCAAGTGCCTGTTTCAATTGTATTAATGCCTGAGTAAATCTTTCCTGTTTGCAATAAGCCAAAGCCAGGTTTTTATAAGCATCTATGAAATTCGGCTCCAGGGCCAGAGACTGTTGATACTGCGAAATAGCTTTGTTCAGCAATCCCTGCTGAGCATACGCATTACCAAGGTTACTATTTGTCTTTGCATCGTTTGGATTTATTCTGAGGGCCTCCTGGTATTCATATATTGCATCCTGTACCTGGCCGTTCTTAAAGTAAATGTTCCCCAAATTCGACCTGGATTCGGACAATGTCGGATTTATCTCTACCGCTCTTTCCAGCGCAAGCTTGGCAGAAGCCGAATTACCGATTTCCTCGTAACAGTTCCCAAGATTATTAAAAAGACAGCCAAGTGTCTGAATCTTATTCAGATTCTTCATATAAATACTATCATCATCGCCTTGCGGAACCTTGAACTTTTTTATATAGTGCTCGTCATTGGCAGTTCCTCCTCTGCCTGTCGTTTCGATATTGAATCTCATACGTTTGTCGTCGTATCTTACAAAAAAATGTCCCGGAACAACGACTCCATACATAGGCAGGCCGAGCCGCTCTGCAAGCGACAGGTACAAAATGGAAAGACTCAAGCAATACCCTCTTTTTTTATCAAGCACCGTATGCAAAAACAAATCATTCGGGTCGTTTGCCTCCGGAATCGACTCGAACCCCAACTCATCAAATAAATACTTGTTTATCACCGGAATCGTCTGGTAATTCAAGCCCAGCCCGTCCCTCTGAAGTCTATCGCGAATCTCCATTGCCATATCATCTAAAGTTAATAGCTGTCTTCGGCCGTGAACCAGGTCACTCCAGTTCTCCGAGACAATCAAAGCAGCAGTGGCCAGGTCAACCTCGTCTTCACTCAGCCGCAGAACCTGCTCAATCGACCTTGCGTATAAACCGAGCTTACCATCGTTAGCTAAAGGCCTGTACTGGTAACCCTGGGTTACTGATGTGAAAATTACAACATAGCCTATTGTCAAAAAAGTTTTCTTCATTGGTTTCATCCAGTCGTTGTTAAAGAATCAGCCGTAAGCATCTTACGAATTTTATCGTCATATAGTTCCTTGAAATTCGTGTATTTTTGTGAATTATAACGGAGAAAATTAGCCTGTTAAATGTAACCATAACCGTTTAAATCTCGACCGGCACACCTACGGGGCGTCTCTTAAATAAATCTATCTCCATCCATTTCCTGCTTTTAAATCGCCATCTGTTTGCCAGCCCGGCCGCAATAATACTAACCGAAGCCGCAATCCAGGGACCCACAGCTCCAAGTGAAGGAACATACAAAACCATTAGAGCTCCGCCAATTCCCAATATTATTGCTGACGCAGAAGCCGAGATTATCGCCAGCCACACTGTGTCACCTGCACCGCGCAATGAGCCGCTGTAAATAATCCGAGCCGCATGGAATACCTGATATATGGCGGCACAGATAAGAATATTAACACCGGCTTCAATTACCTTAACATCAGAAGTCCAAAATCGCATCAACGGCTCTCTAAACAGAAGAAAACATACCCCTATTGTTCCCATATAAACAAGCGCTACTTTCAAACAAACGCTCGTTTGTTTCATAGCCAGGTCTTTTTGGCCATGCCCGATTGTCTTACCCACTGCCGCCGTCAGCGCCGTTGATATACCCACGATTGGCATAACTGAAACATTTGTATAAGATAATATCGCGCTCGTCGCAGCTAACGCTTCTTTCCCGAATCTGCCGACCAGCCCGAACAGAATCACTCCCCAAAAGGCAACATTTATCATCAGACCAAGCCCCGCTGGAAGGCCCACTTTCAGCAAATCATACATCTTGTCAAAATTGATATTCAACGTCCGCCTTGTTTTGAAAGTTGAGTTTATACTGCTGCCCAAAAGCACGGTCATATTTATACCGGCCATTACACCTATCCCGATAAACGTCCCCCAGCCCGCGCCTGCTATCTCCAGCCGGGGAAAACCAAACCTGCCGAATATCAACACATAGTTGCACGCAATATTGACTACCTGTCCAATCAACGACGCATACATCGTTATAATAGGCCGATGGATACCCATAAAAAATTGGCTGCTTGCCCAGTTGATTATCGCCAGTATCTGGGCATAAAGCATAATCCGAAGGTATATTACCTCCATAGCACATACTGACGGCGGCTGACCCATCATTTTGAAAATCCACGGTGCAGTCGGCCACATAACCAGCAATACCAAAACGAAGTACGCGACCCCCATATATATCAACTGCCAGTAATAATTTGAGCAACCCCTTTTGTCACCCCTGCCTAAGCTCTGACTAACAAACGTGTTTAAGCTCGTCATCGACCCCATTGCAAAAGACCCTGGCACAAAACTGACAATCCCAGCCGGCAATATGGCAGCTAACGCCTCCGTTCCAAGACGTGATACCATAAACCTGTCCACAAACTGCATAATAGTAAACGATATGGTCGTCACCACCATCGGCGTTGCCAGTTTCAGCATATATCCAACCGACGTTTCATCCACTGCATCTCGAATTTCAACTGCTTGTTTATCACTCATTAAAAAGTCCTGTTTTAACTTTCACTGCGATTGCTGCCGCTGTCGTCATTCAGAACGGCTTGTCCTTTATAGCTTTAGCGAAAGAGGAAGCGAAGAATCTCTATCATTTATTCAAATCAAGTTTTTCCAGCAGTTGCTCAACCGAAACACCCTCAACTTTTACTTGTTTGACTGGATTGGTTGTGCCGGATATTATACGAACTAAAGTTTTTTTCACGCCAAGATGCTTAGCAAGAAACCCAAGCAGGTACTTATTTGCCCTGCCTTTCTCCGCCGGCGCCGAAATTTTGACCTTTATTGCACCGTCAAGCAGGCCGCAAATCGCCGTCCTGCTGCTGCCGGGCACAACCTTTACCGTAAAGACAACTCCCCCATCAGTTTTTTTTACTAACGGATTTACCATATAGAGTTAAATCCAATCGAATAGCAAACATCCTCCACTTACCGGTTTATTAACCGGTGATTTCCTTGAGGTTTACCCCAACTGCCAACTGGACATACTTTTCGATTTGCTCAGCAAGCTCACCTAATAACTCAAGCTGAAAATCCTCGTAATGCCCGCTCATAAGCTCACCGTCGAGTGTCTTTTTGAAGATTCTGACACGTATAATGGATGGCTGGCCCTGCGCCTTACTGAAATCGCTGTCTTTGTGCTCGGTAAGCTCAACACGCCAATCTTCGCTTATAAAAACAAGGCACTTGCCTGTAAAAACCGCCATCGGAAAATAATCACGTAATAACTTGAGAGTTTCCATTTTTCATCCCTGCTACTGCATAGTTTGCTGTTCTGTTACTTGACGCCAGGCATTTATTGAACGCCTGAGATTCTCATCTACATCACCCTTTATGCCGTATCCCTGCAACCCTATTGGCCCGCTGTAACCGGCATCATTCAGTATATCCAGAAATTGCTTTAAATCAAAGTTTCCTTTGTCCAATGTCTGAATAAGTCCTTCCCAGTTCTTTGATTCGGTGTCAGCCCCATTGATTGTAACCACGAACAGGTATGGCGCTGTCGATTTTATAAGCGACCCCATATCTTTCTCATCATCAG
>Ga0315537_1000882_pt1 | contig 23854 bp, 24 predicted proteins | sample SalMarSW160270MG_FD_203091 | JGI IMG/M metagenome (GOLD analysis project Ga0315537, IMG submission 203091) | Salt marsh sediment microbial communities from the Plum Island Ecosystem LTER, Massachusetts, United States - Salt Marsh Sediment SW1602-70 ...
GAAATAGTTATTCTGCTGTAGTGTGATGCTTCACTAAGATACCTTTATTTCTTTCTCTGACTGCCAGAGCCCGTGTATGTTGCACAGAGCAGTAGCGTAGATAAGCCCCGGCTTGCTGGTCTTCATGGACAGGCTGACCTCATGGTGAGTGTATACTGAACTCTTATCCGGCCCTTCCACCGATTCCCCGTGGGCGGTAGATTCAAAGTGGCCTATCTGGTAGGGAAACTTCTCTCCCTCTGGGTGGAAGTACACCGAAATCCACCGGATGTGGTGTTCGGTTGTATTGGGATGGGCTATCTCCTTCCCCAGGGTCACCTTCACCGGGAAGAACTCACCAGCTTTCACCTGGTCTGCACACTCTATTACCGGGACGTGTTTTTCCGTCTTCCAGTCCGCGCTCTGAAAAAGTTCTCCGAATTGCTTCATTTCATACTCCTTTCATATTTTGTAATTATGCTTCTTTGTCAGGGAGTTATTATTTGCCTAGTCCTGCTGATTGACTCCCGCCTGCGCTTGTTCCACTTCTTGATAGCTTCTGGTCACCTCCTCAACAGCAGTTTCATCCTCAAGGGCGGACAGGTCACTCATCATCCAGCCTACAATTCAACTCCTTGATAAGTCCTTCTTTCGTCACATTATTTTCCCGTGTCGGCTGCCATTTCTCTGTTTAAATACCAGGCATGCAACCCGGCGCTCTTACTATCAGGACAGGTAAGCAGGCAGAGCGAAGGACACGGTCTGCCACGCTCCCCCAGACCCAGCGGCTTATACCAGAACGCCCGTGCGTGGCGATGGCGATGAGGTCAATTTCATGTTGAGTGGCATATTCAGTAATACTCTCAGCCGCTTGGCCGGTTACGACTTCTGACTGGATAACTGCTCCATCGTATTTTGCTCGACCGGCCAGCTGTTCAAGGTAACTTTTAGCAGCAGCCTCATTCTCTGAGTCAAAGCGGTTTATATCTTCATGACTCAAGCCTGTACTATCGTCGACACCAACGGGTACATAAGGCGGTCCAACAACCCAGTGTAGCGGTTCAGCCACACGTAGAAAAATAACATTTTTCGCGTCACATCCCTTAGCAATAGATTCCACATGAGGGAGAACACATTCCGCCAGTTCTGACCCATCTAGTGGCACCAGGATTTTCTTATACATCTTGTCCTCCTTTTATAACCGGTTGAACAGGGCTGAAATTAGCTTCACACTCCAAATACTCAGCTTGTCTCTATCTCCTACTGCATTACGAAGCTGGTTGTTTCGTCGTTTACATTAACCACGTAAGTCTCGCCGGAAGTGAAATCCGTGCCGAGGTTTACATTTTTCTCAAAGAAGCCGTAGATCTGGGCGCAGATGGCGTCTCTTGGTCGTTGTGTGGTGACCTCCATGTTAATAATGTTTCCGTCCCGCTCGGTCTTCAGGTCGTTAAAAGTGGTGCAGCTATCGGCTAGCCCTCCCTTGATATACACAAATACCTGCGGAGGGTAGGATTCGGCAATGCTCACCCTGACTTCGTGGATGGGTGCCGGTCTAATCTCAATCTGGCCGTCAGTGCCTGAAGACTGGCACCCGAAAGCGAGCAAAATAGCCGATGCTAACGCAGTTAAATATATACCTCGCTTTATCATTACTTGCCCACCTCAGAGCAAAGCCTCAATTATTGCCTTATTGAATTTTGGCAGGTCAGCAGGTTTGCGTGACGTGATGATATTACCGTCTTTAACCACCGGCTCATCGACCCAGATAGCACCGGCATTCTTCAGGTCTACGGCTACCGAAGGCCAGGAAGTTACCCGGCGACCTTTGACGATATCGGCCGAAATCAGGAGCTGAGGGCCATGGCAGACGGCAGCTATTATCTTGCCTTCCTCGTGGGCCTTTCTCACCAGGTCAATCATAGGCTGGTGCAGGCGCATCTTGTCCGGAGCGTAGCCGCCGGGGATGATTATGGCATCAAATTCACCGGCTTCAACCTTGTCGGCAGTTGTGTCTACTGTCACTTCAGCCGACCCTCTCTTTCCCTTGTAGCTTTTCTTTGAGCCACTACCCACAATCAACACTCTGGCACCAGCGTCTTTCATTGCTCTCAGTGGCTCTGCAAGCTCGGAGTCCTCAAAGCCCTCCTCAGCCAGGATGGCGATGCGTTTTCCCGTAAGCATGTGTATCTCCTTCTTGAATCAGTCGTTGTGTCGATTCCCTTTCCTTGCGTCAGCGTTGCCTTACCCTATCTTCCGCCTGGCCCTGAGTAAGATGAAACAGCAAGGTCAGCCGAAATCCCATTATCCCGGGTCACCAACAGGTGTAGGTCTTCGGTAATGCCATCAACGCATCCGATAACCGGCATCATTGCTTCGGCCAATCTTTGTCTGTTCGGAGCTTCAACCATTGCAATGATATCTGGACGACCTTCCAGCCAGTCGACAAAAACAACCCCTATTTTGCTCCGCAGCATTTGGACGGCGTATTCGCAATTTCCGTCTACAATTTCAAACAACACGTAAACTCTTGCGCTCATTTCTCTCAGCGGCCTCCATCAACTTATTTCCTGGTAATGATAAATTCACGTTCACTTTGGCTGTTTGCCACATCAAGGGTCATCCCATCCAGTAACCTCAGAAACTCGTTGCCTATCAACAGGACTTTCAAGCCGTGACTGTGTACGACCTCATCTCCATCCTTTTCTCGGCTTAAGACCAGGCCGAACTGTCCTAATGTCCCGTATGATAGCCTGATGCTGGTCTCAGCATCCCTGGCTGATGAGAGCAATAATTTTTTTAATTCTTCTCTGGCTTTGTCGGTTACCTTTACCATTTCCGCCTCCTTTATCAGGGCATACTTCTTAGCGGTTTAAATCGGTGTAACTATTAGCCAGCTCCTGATAACATTCGACTGACCACTCCGCTGTCTGGAAGAAAAGGTCTGCCCACCAGTGAATATCACGCCGCCTAATCAGGTTCCGCAGTTTTCGCATTCGTGATTTTCGTTCGTCAGTTCCCATAAAGAATGCTCTCCTTATGGTTTTAGCAACACCCTCGATATCATACGGGTTTACTCGCAGGGCATTTCTGCGAAGCTGTGTGGCAGCGCCAGCGAACTTGCTCAGTATAAGCACCCCGTCTTCCTCCAGGTTAGCTGCACAATATTCCTTGGCCACCAGATTCATACCATCCTTTAACGGTGTAACAAGCGCAATACTTGCCGAGCGATAGTACGCCAGCAGCTCGCTTCGCTCCAGGCTGCGGAACATGTATTGGACGGGAGTCCAGTCAGTCCCGGCAAGCCTGCCGTTAATCCGGGTAATGAGTCCTTCAATCTCTGCTTTCAGTTTCTGATACTCCGGAATATCCTCACGACTTGGTACCACAATCTGTATTAACGTTACCTTTCCGCGGAGGTCTTCAAAACGTTCCAGGGCTCTCCAGAATGCTTGCAATCTCAACGGAATGCCTTTCGAGTAGTCCAGACGGTCTACCCCCAGAATGATTTGTCGGCCTTCGTTGGCCTTACGCAGTTGCTCTACCATATCTCCCACGGGTTTCTGTGCAGCGGCCCTCGAGAACTCGTCGAAGTCTATGCCGATGGGGAAAACCCCGGCTTCGGTACGGTGCCCTCCTGATGTGATTACAGAAACTCGCCCTCCATTAGTTACCTGAAGACCTTCGACCAAAGCTTCAGCGCACAGAATAAAATTATTCTTGTCCTGGGACGTCTGGAAGCCAATCAGGTCATATTCGAGCATCGCCTTGAGGATATAGGTGTCCCACGGCAGCTTATTAAAGATGTCCGGTGGTGGAAACGGAATATGGAGGAAGAACCCCACGGGCTGTGTCGAGCCGATTCTATGCAGTTCTTCAGCCGCCAGTAGAAGGTGGTAGTCATGGACCCAGATACAGTCATGCTGGTTGGAATTTTCGGCAATCGCCCGGGCAAACTTACGATTAACTGCCTGGTAACTGGTCCAGTAAGCAGACCCGAATTCGCAGTATGACATAAGACCATGAAACAAGGGCCAAAGAACTTCATTGGAGAATCCGAGATAGTAATGCTTTACTTCATCTTCCGAAAGTAGGACTGGCTTGAAAACGCAGCCAAACCGCTCACCAGCCGCTACTAGCTGGCCGTTTAAAGATAACTCCCCGCCGATACCCGGCCAGCCAATCCAGAGCCCGTGTCTCTTGCGCAACACTGGAGTGAGAGCAGTGACCAGCCCGCCTGAACCCGGCTTGACCTGTAGCTCACCATTCCCATTTGTTGAAAGGCTGACAGGTAGTCGATTTGAAACAACAACGATTCTGTCTGCCCGGGTCTTGTTCTGAGGTGTCTCCGAATTTTTAGAGAAGCATTCATTTTGGAGGTGGGGGTATAGGACATCGTGCTCCGTGTAATGCCTTATAACCGCTCCCACTTTGCTCTGGCTCTTCAACTCTGCCGCCATTGAACCTATACCTCCTTTTCCGCCAGCCATCGTTTAGCTTTGGTCTTTCTGGCATCTTACATTCAGGGCAGAGGACCGCAGACTTGTGAGTATCGGGAAGGGGAGCGCACTCGAGTCCTGTTTAGAGACTGAGACTGCGGACATTGGGCCAATGCAAGCGCCATCGTTTTACTCCGGGGGTGATTCCAAAGTGAGATTTTATAAGATGGGTGATGAAAAAGTTATAAAATGGGGGCGGAAAAAGTTACAAAACTATGACATTAGAAGGAATATCTTGAGGGCGCACATCAGGGCAGTTCAGGCAAATGGCTGGTCTATCATGTAGCCTGTTTTGGGTATAGTGCGAATGAGTGTGGGATTTTCGGGGTCGCTTTCCACCTTGTTCCTTAGCCTGCTTATCCATGTGCGCAGTATCTGCACGTCATCGCGATATTCTGTCCCCCAGATTAGTGTAAGAAGGTCGTCGTAAAGCATAACTCTCCCGACATTCCGGGCAAGCTCGCTGAGCAGAAGCCACTCAATACGGGTCAGGCGGACCTCTTCTCCTCTCACGATGACAAGACGCTTTTTGAAATCGATAGTCATTTCACCCAGAGAGAGCTGTTCATGAAACTTACGGCTTTCAGCCGGTGCCAGGCGTCGCCTGACAGCCTCAATTCGGGCAACCAGCTCGTCCGGGCTGAACGGCTTGGACAGATAATCATCTGCGCCGAGGTCGAGGCCCTTTACCTTTTCTGCATTAGACCCCTTAGCACTGAGGACAATAACCGGCACCGAGGAAAAAGAGCGGAGTTCTTTCAGGGTTTCAAAGCCGTCCATTCTGGGCATCATTATATCAAGCACCATCAGATCCGGCTCCTGCGCCTGCACCTGCTCTAGAGCATCTACACCGTTACTGGCGATAATGACCTCGTAGCCGGAGACCTTAAGCTTGGAGGAAAGAAAGCTGAGGATACGTTCCTCGTCATCTACTACCAGTACACGGAATTGTCTCATGGTGTTATCCTGCACATACCTGTTCGCCCCAAATCATACCAAATCATATACGTGAATGCCAGCGATGTCAAAGTACGTCTTCTACATTTTGTTGACTGGTACGCAAAGCAGAACTAGAATATGAACAGCTAGCCTGGTTATCAGAAAGATGCAAGGAGGATGCCAGTGGAAGACGGGAGAAGATATAGCGGTATTGATGTGATTGGCAGGGTGCCCTGGGGGACCCACTTCTGCCAGTTTTATAGGACCAAGCAGGACTTGATTGACATACTTGTCCCTTACTTCAAAGCCGGCCTTGAGAACAATGAATTTTGCATGTGGGTTACCTCCGAGCCTCTCGTGGTGGCCGAGGTGCAAGAGGCCATGAGAGGAGCCGTTGAGGATTTCGACGAATACCTGCGCCGGGGACAGATAGAGATAATCCCGTACGACGAATGGTATTTGCTGGGGGGCACTTTTGACGACGACCGTGTGCTTGCTGGCTGGGTCACCAAGCTGGAACAGGCCCTGGCCAGGGGTTATTCCGGGCTGCGGCTGACAGGCAACACGTTCTGGCTGGAAAAAAATCACTGGCGAGCCTTCACGGAGTACGAAGCCAAAATAAACGATGTTATCGGAAAATACGAGATGCTGGCGCTCTGCACCTACTGCCTGGACAAGTGTGATGGCACCGCGGTCATTGATATTGTCAAAAATCATCAGTTCGCCCTGGTTAAACAGGAGGGCAAATGGGATATCATCGAAAGCGATATCTACAGGCAGGCGAAAGAAGAGTTGCGGGAGAGCGAACGAGACCTGAACCGTGCTCAGGCAGTAGCCCATACCGGGAGCTGGCGTCTCGATGTCCGGCACAACCAGCTGTTATGGTCCGACGAGACTTACCGTATCTTCGGCATCCCCACGGGAACGCCCATGACCTACGAGACTTTCCTCTCGAGTGTTCACCCGGATGACAGGGAATACGTTGACCAGCGGTGGACGGCGGCCCTTCGTGGCGAGCCATACGATATCGAGCACCGCATTATTGTGGAGGATGAGGTGAGGTGGGTTAATGAGAGATCGGAACTGGAGTTCGACTCGCAGGGTTCGCCTAAAGGCGGATTCGGCACCGTTCATGATATCACCGAGCGCAAGAGCATAGAAAATGAGCTTAGAATCAAGGACCTTGCCGTGGCGTCAGCCATCACCGGAATCGTCATAGCTGACCTTGGTGGTAACGTGACTGATGTGAATCCGGCTTGCCTCAGTATGTGGGACTATGAAGAAGACGAGGTACTCGGTAAACATGCTACCATTTTTTTTGCAGATAGAATTGAGGCAGAGGTGGCACTGAAGGCGATTCTGGATGAGGGAGCATGGCAGGGTGAAATCAAGGCACAGAGAAACGATGGCTCTACATTCGATGTGCAGGTCTCGGCAAACCTGGTTACCGATGCCGATGGTCAACCTTTCTGCATGATGACTTCGTTTGTGGATATCACCGAACGCAAACAATTAGAGCAGCTTAAGGACGAAATCATCGGTCTTGTCTCCCACGAGCTTAGGACACCACTGACTGTAATCAGCGGCTGTTTAAGTACTGTTCTTACCGAATGGGAGCGCTTGCCATCAGGTGAGGTGCAGCAACTCCTCCGGGACGCTGCCTTGGAAAGCGAGTCCCTCTCTCACCTGATAGAAAACCTGCTGGAACTGTCGCGTTTCCAGGCTCAACAACTTGCCTTATATGAGGAATTGACCGATTTTGGGGCATTGGTCACGGAGACAGTCAAAAAGATTAAAAGACAGGTGCCTTCGCAGCAATTCTCTATTGCTATTCCCGCTAAGCTCCCGTCGGTACACGCCGACCCACTAAGACTCGAACGCATCCTCTATAACCTGCTGGAAAATGCTGCCAAATATTCTCCGCCAGGAAGCCGGATTAAGGTCTCAGCCAAAATGGAGCCAGGGCGTCTGGTCATAGGCGTCAGCGACCAGGGCAGGGGATTATCACCCAGCGAGCAAGCCAGACTTTTTAGTCCCTTCCAGCGCTTGGAGAGCAACAGATTTGAACGAAACGGAGGTGCCGGGTTGGGCCTGATGGTATGCCGGAGACTGGTGGAAGCTCATGGTGGGGAAATCTGGATAGAGTCAAAAAAGGGCAAGGGTTCAACCTTCCTTTTTACTCTGCCTTACCGAAAGAGTACAGATACAGATAAGATTAGCCCTGAGACAGCAAAGTGAAACCGCCTATTATAATCTGGGCTGAGCCAATAATCAGGGATAATCTATTTCACCGCCAGAGTAACGGCCCCAGGACCATGACTCCCCAGGTAAAAGCGGGGGAAAACTCGTGCATATTAGAAAATTGACCATAGCCGGCTACTACCGCACGGACAATAATACAGTACCTCTCCCAACGAAGAGCAGCCCGGAAGCTAACCAAACCAGCCACGTGCCTGAACTGACCTGATGCGTGACCCCCAGGGTATTCTCTCAATGTCATAGTTTTGTAATAGTTCCCGTTCCTATTTTATAACTATTCAATATCCCGCTCGATAAACTGTGGATGATTTTGGTTTCATCCGGTGTGACCCCTTATACTCGTTCTGTATTGAGTGTGTATAACTTAGGTAATAGAAATGAGGTATCAGAATAAAATGATACGCAAATTGTCAATCTTAGCACTGGTCAGCGGATTCGTCAGCATAGTTATCGGAGAAATCTTCATAGGACAAGGCGTCGTCAAGAACAACTATCTCACAACAGCGTTACGCCAAGAGGAAATAACTCTCGGTATACCCTCAGATAAAATTGCCGAAGGAGAGGTAATTGATAACGCCAAAGAGGCTCAAGTTGCTGCCGACACCGTAAGGGAGCACCGTCATACGATAGCACCTACCTATGGAGATTTACTGGGTGGTAAGCAGTTCGACCCCACGAACCCGGAGCAACTAGAATATGCGCAGGCTTAGAATATTGAAAACTACCTGTACCTTGCCGTTTTAGGTTTTGGCGTGACGCAGATAGTCATCGTCAGTGGCGTGTTCATGATTTTGAGTGGGGTTGCTTTTGGTGGAATTGGCATTGCGCTACACCGGTCAGCCAGTAAACAGTAAAAACGTAGATGCAGAGTGCAGCACATGAAACCAATAAATCTGGCAGTGAGCCGTAATCACTATTAAGGAACGCCTGAGGGAATAAGAGAATGAACATGTTACAAGGGGGGATATCAATCGGGAAAGCGTTTGGCATAGCGCTAAAACTGCATATCTCGTGGTTTATCATTTTTGCACTGGTAACATGGGCATTGACGGCCAGCTACTTTCCATCGGCTTATCCAGATTGGAGCCTGGGGACCAAAATAGCCGCTGGCATACTTACCAGCCTGTTGTTCTTTGGCTCGGTATTGGCTCACGAGCTTATGCACAGCATCGTCTCTCAGCGCCAGGGTATCCCCGTTAAGTCTATAACTCTCTTTATCTTTGGAGGTGTTTCTCAGATTTCGGGGGAACCCAAACAGCCTAAAGACGAATTCCGCATGGCAATTGCGGGACCTCTGACGAGCCTCATAATAGGCGGTATATGCTGGGGTATCTGGTTCGCATTGCAAGGCATAGCCGGTCCGGCTGAATTTGTCAGCGCAATTGCTTATTGGCTCGGGTGGATTAACATCTTCCTGGCTGGTTTTAACCTTATCCCTGGTTTCCCTCTAGATGGCGGACGCGTGCTCAGGTCAATACTATGGGGACGAAGTCACGACATCCGCAAGGCTACCAGGACCGCCTCAAATATAGGTCGGGGGGTGGGGTTTCTCTTCATCTTTGGCGGTGTCTTTCTCATATTCTATGGACTATGGTTCAATGGACTGTGGATTATTCTTATCGGCTGGTTCTTGGAAAATGCCGCTGTTGGTAGCTACCGTCAGGTAGCTCTTCAGGACATGCTTCAGGGGCACACCGTGGATGAGATAATGAGTCGGGACTGCTTGATAATATCCCCCGAAATTACCATTGAACAGCTGGTAAATGAGCACATCCTGACGTCCGGACGCCGCTGCTTTCCCGTGGCATCGGATGGCCGTGCCCTGGGGTTGGTTACACTGCACAATATAAAGGAAGTGCCTCGCGACCTCTGGAGTACGCAAAAGGTTAGGGACATTATGACGCCATTAGATAAACTTAAGTGGGTGCAGCCGCGCGACGAGCTCTCCTCTGTGCTCCGAATCCTGACCGAGGACGATATTAATCAGTTACCCGTCGTCCAGGACCATAACATCGTGGGTATCGTAGGCCGTGATAATCTACTTAGCTTTGTTGAAGTCCGTAGCGGGCTGGGTATGTAGCTCGTCTATAAATTTCTAAACTACCAGCACGCACATCGCGGAGAAATAACTAATTGGGGGAGGTTGAGATGTTTAGACGTACATTTGTTTCTGCTGGTATAATTATACTTCTTGTCCTCAGCCTGTCTCTGTTTGCTTGTGGGCAGCCGTCATCTACTCAGGACGATACGCCATCTCAACAGGACCAGCAGCTAGAGCTGCCTACTATTACCGAAGTGGTGGCTAGTGTCAGACCGTCGGTTGTAGCCGTGAATGTAGAGGTTGTCACCTACGACGTTTTCAATCGACCAATCACAGAGGAGGGTGCCGGGTCTGGATGGATTGTACGTGAGGACGGTTATATAGTTACTAATAACCACGTGGTGTCAGGAGCCGACAAGGTCACAGTAATGCTGGAAGACGGCACTTCATACAGCGCTGAAAACGTCATGACCGATGCTCTTACCGACCTAGCAGTATTGAAAATTCAGGCTAATAATTTACCGGTACTCAAGGTTGGTGATTCATCTAAACTGGCGGTCGGGGATTGGGTCGTAGCTATCGGTAATGCATTAGGTCAGGGAATAAGTGCCACAAGTGGCATTGTCAGTGCCCTTGATGTCTCTTTAGAGGTATCCCCTGGGCAGACTATACATAAACTCATTCAAACTGACGCCGCTATCAATCCGGGCAACAGTGGTGGGCCTTTGGTTAACATGGCCGGAGAGGTTATCGGCATCGATAGTATCAAGATTGCCGAGGTGGGAGTAGAGGGGATGGGCTATGCTTATAGTATCAATGATGCAATGCCAATTATTGATGAATTGATTAGCACCGGTTATATAGTTCGCCCTTGGATGGGAATAGGCGTTTCTACCATAGATAGCTTGGTCGCCAGCTTCTATAACCTTGCTGTGGACAGGGGTGTGCTGGTTACCAGTGTCGTCACAGACAGTCCGGCTGACAAAGCTGGGATTCAAAGTGGCGACGCCATCACGATGATAGATGGTAAAGAAATTACCAGCGTAGATGACTTGCAAAGTCTGGTAAATAGTTATCAAGTTGGGCAGGAGATAAGCATAACTTACTGGAGAGGTGATACCAAAGAAACTACTTCCCTTACTCTGGCAGAAAGTCCACCACCCCAATATTAGTATAACGGCAGATTGCGGAGTAATGACCTATTGAGTTTGAGGACACGACCATAACGGAGGTAGCACAGATGTATAAAAGGATGTTAGTCCCTCTTGACGGCTCAAAAATCGCAGAAGTGGTCTTACCGTACGCGGTAGAACTTGCTGGCAGGCTAGACCTTCACCTAGTATTCCTCCATATTTGCGGTCCACATGAACCTGAAACGCTACCTATGTGTCAGGCCTACATTGAGCATATGGCGGAAATGGCCATGCTCAAATCGAGAGAGGTTCAAACAAAATCAGGTGCACAGTCCGGAACCAGGATGGTGGAAACACGAGGTGAAGTTATTGCCGGTCACCCTGCGGAGGAAATCCTGCACTATTCTGACCAGAACGATATCGACCTTATTTTATTGGCGAGCCACGGTCGGTCCGGAATCAGGCAATGGATGATAGGAAGTGTAGCTGACAAGATTCTGCGTGCCTCTAAAGTCCCTGTCTGGCTTGCTCGAGCAGGAATCCCTGAAGAGATTGTGTACGACGAGTGGCCTAAGCGGACAATGCTTGTTCCACTGGATGGTTCGCAGTTATCTGAAACGGTTCTTCCCCATGTTGAAGCACTGGCCAAACAGCGGGGCGCCGAACTGGTGAATGTGGTCTTACTCAGGGTTTGTGAACAGCCTTTTATTACGGCTGACTATCCAGGGGAAACCGATTGGGAGGAACACGTTAAACGTATCATGAATCGTTTCAAGGAAATTTCTGAACAATACCTGGTACAGGTAAAAGGGCGGTTAAGTGATGCGGGCCTCAACGTAAAGTCAGAGGTAATTATGGGTAAGCCGGCTGACGAAATTATTGAATACGCACATAGGAACCCTCCCAATCTGATTATCATGACAACACACGGCTACTCAGGACTTGGCAACTGGGCCTTTGGTAGCGTATCTGACAAAGTCCTGTACAACATCCGCAGCCCTGTCTTCCTGGTAAGGCCGCATTAGTGAGGTATATGTAACCGTTAGTCGGAGTTCTTAAGATAATGGAGGTTGAGAGAAATGTATAAGAGAATAGTTGTCCCGCTGGATGGGTCAGAACTTGCTGAGAGAGCTTTACCTTACGCCGAAGAGTTGGCAGGGAAGCTTGGTTCGGAGGTTATCATATTAAACGTGAGAAGGCCATCCGAGGACCCGGACCACCCTGAGCATAGAGCGTATCTCAGTAAAATGGTGGCGACGACAGAGCAGGATATTAAAAAATCTCCGTCTCTGCCACCTGGGGAAAAAGTAAAGGTGGACTTAGCCATCATCGGTGTGTCGTCGGGGCTATTGACCCACCCCGCCGAAGAGATATTAGACTATGCAGAAACGAACAATGTCAGCCTGATTGTTATGGCAACACACGGCAGAACCGGAGTCAAACGATGGGCACTGGGAAGCACGGCTGAAAAGGTAGCCAGAGTTTCCAAATGCCCGATACTGCTCGTCAGGGCCCATACTGACCTACCTCAGAGTGTGCGCTTGGATAAGATACTGGTCCCCCTTGACGGGTCAATAAATAGTGAGATAGTGCTTCCCCACATTGAAAATATCGCTCCGCAATTAAGGGCCAGGATTTATCTGCTCAAAATTGTGGAACCGACTTATCATATTTACCCTATCTATGACGAAGCGGCTTATTACGGTGGCACAGGAATGGTTGAAATGCCTTATACGGAAGAAGAAATGAAGCCGATTAAGGCAGCGGCTGAAGAATACATAGAAAGTGTGAGCCGCAAATTGACGGCGGAGGGTATTAAAACGAGCCATAAGGTGAAAGTTGGTTCAGCCGCCGAGGAGATTATCAAGGCGGAGGAGGAGATGGGTGTCGATATGGTGGCTATGTCAACACACGGTCACTCAGGATTCGGCCGTTGGGACCACGGCAGTGTTGCTGACAGGGTCCTGTATGGTGGGAATAAACCTCTTCTACTGGTGAGGCCACAATAACACCGGCCATTTTGATATAAAGAGGAAATCTTAACAGTAGTATGTCAGACTTAAGACAAGACCCAACAACTAAAGAATGGGTTATCATTGCCAGGGAGAGGGCAAAAAGACCTGATGACTTTATCCATCATCGACCTGAGCAAGCGCTGCCTGTTTTCTCCCCGTCATGTCCCTTCTGTCCCGGCAATGAGGCCATGACACCGCCGACAACTCTTTTATATCAGTGGCATGGTGGCAATGGGTGGCAGATAAGGGCTTTTGCTAACAAGTTCGCAGCCCTTAACCCTGATGGTGTGCCCACGAGTAATATAGTGGATGAATTTTTTATTGAGATGTCTGGTGTGGGAGCTCATGAAGTGATTGTGGAAACCCCGTTCCATAATGGGTCGCTGGCCTCGATGACAGACAGCGAGGTAACAAAAGTGCTCCAGGCCTATCAAGAGAGATACAACGCCTTATCCAAGATGCCTTCTGCAAAATTCATCATCATTTTCAAGAACCATGGCGCTGGTGCCGGAACATCGTTAGAGCACTCACATTCGCAGTTGGTTGTAGCCCCGGTGCTGCCCAAATATGTCAGGATGCGTCACGAAGTGTCTATTCGCTATTATGACAAAGCTGGCAGATGCCTCTATTCTGACCTTGTAGAGCGCGAGCTCGGAATAGGTAAGCGGGTCGTGATGTACACCGACAAATTTGTGGTCCTGCATCCCTTTGCGTCTAAACGACCTTTCGAGACCTGGATTATACCCAGAAGACAGCAGGCCTGCTTTGGTGATGTCTCTCGGGAAGACCTGGGAGGTCTGGCTCATGTGTTACGGGTGATATTGCTGAAATTTCAGCAGGGGCTGAACAACCCCGACTTCAACTATGTCATCGATTCCGCCCCTATAGGTGATGAAAATGAACACAACTACATGTGGCACATGAGAATCGTTCCGCGGCTCACTGAAGTGGCGGGATTCGAGATTGGGTCTGGCATATACATCAATATAGCTGTGCCCGAAGAGACAGCTCAATTCATGCGTAATCTGGACATATAACGGGATATTAAGTCCTTGTTTGGAGAGTGATTATGGAGCGTTACAGGCCTATGCGTGTTGAGGATTACAAGCCTTTCGTGGGGGGTGAGACAATCAAGCGCATCAGAGAAAAGGCAAAGGCGCTGCAGAATTATCATATCGTCAATATAAATTCTACCTATTACGGCGGCGGTGTTTCCCAGCTACTGTCGTCGCTGACGCTCATGATGAATAGCCTGGGGATAAAGACAGGGTGGAGGGTAGTTCATGGCCCTCCGGATTTCTTCAGCGTCACCAAGAAAATACACAATGCTCTCCAGGGGGGAGATATCAATCTTACCAAGCGAAAAAGACACCTCTATGAAACAGTGGTCCATGAGAATGCTATTCGGAACCACTTAGACCATGACCTGGTCATCGTTCACGACCCTCAACCACTTCCCATGATTAATCACTACCGCAAGAAAAGCCCCTGGGTCTGGCGTTGCCATGTTGACCTTTCTAATCCTCACCAGCAGGTCTGGGACTATCTGGTCCCGTACATAGAGAAGTATGATGCGGTGATTCTGAGCAGCCGGAGCTATGCTCAAGATATAAAGACACCGCAACTGTTTTTCATGCCGGCGATAGACCCGTTCACCATCAATAACCGTGAGCTACCGCAGTGCGAAATAGATGAAAGGCTTAAGCATTATCATATTCCTACAGACCTTCCAATAGTGACACAAATATCGCGATTTGACCGCTGGAAAGACCCCGAGGGTGTGGTCAAAGCCTTCAAGCTGGCAAGAGAAGAGGTGGACTGCACGCTGGTACTGCTGGGCAATATAGCCACTGATGACCCCGAAGGGGAAGAGGTCTACAGGTCATTATCTAACTGCCGGGAGGAGAGGATAATCATTCTTACTGTTCAGGATGGAGCCTTGGTGAATGCCCTTCAGCGAAGGGCTGCAGTTGTCCTGCAGAAGTCGATTCATGAAGGCTTTGGGCTGACGGTTACTGAGGCAATGTGGAAGGGTGCTGCCGTAATTGGAGGCAACACAGGTGGCATTCGCCATCAAATCGAAGACGGCGTCAATGGTTTTCTGGTATCCTCCATCGAGGAGGCTGCCAGAAGGATTGTACAACTCATAAAAGACAGGGATATGAGAGAGCAGTTTGGACAAAAGGCGAGAGAAAGTGTCAGACAGCACTTTCTGATGACACGCTTATTAGAACAATATCTTGACCTGTTTAACTCCTTCGAAATTAGCTTCCGGCTGGCAGGCACGTTCAATGATTATGACTGATAATGCTGTTCGAGTCATCTATGTATGCCTGGCCCGGACATTGAACTGGGAGAAATGAAATGGGCAAGTCTATAAATAACGAGCATATTAAACCTAGAGGCGACGCGTCAAGGGCGACAGGAGAGTCGCTTAAAGACCTGCCTGTTGCCGAATTAATGAAAAGCCTTGAAGCTTCTGGTGATGGTTTGACCAAAGAAGAGGTACAACATCGCCTGGAAAAGTACGGCTATAATGAGATTGAAGAAAAGAAGGCAAGCCCAATCCTGAAATTCCTGTCCTACTTCTGGGGCCCGATACCAATCTTGATTATCATAGCCGCCATCCTATCTGCCGTACTGAGTCACTGGCCGGATGTCGGTGTTATCCTGGTGCTTTTGGTAATGAACGCCGTTGTTGGTTTTCGGGAGGAGTATCAGGCAGGCAACACCATTGCAGCTCTCAAAAATAAGCTGGCACTCAAGGCGAGGGTAAAACGACAGGGAGAATGGACGAGCATTCCTGCCCGTGAGGTGGTGCCCGGTGACATCATACGCCTCCGTATTGGTGAGATTATTCCTGCTGATGCCAAACTGCTCGAAGGAGACCCGGTACAGGTAGACCAGTCGGCCTTGACCGGTGAGTCTCTACCAGTCGAGCACAAGTCCGGGGATGCCGTGTTCTCAGGCTCTATTATCAAACAGGGCGAGATTGAAGCCGTGGTATATGCCACCGGAAAAGGCACCTATTATGGCAAGACGGCAGAATTGGTGGAATCGGCGGTTACCCGGAGCCATCTGCAACGGGCCATAGTCAAGATTGCCGATTATTTACTCGTTATTGCTGGCGCTTTGGCTGTCGTGATTATAGGTACAGCCATCGCGCGACACGACCCGATACTTGAGGTACTGCAATTCGTGCTGGTACTGACCATAGCGGCTGTACCGGTAGCGATGCCTGCAGTTTTATCCGTGACCATGGCACTCGGAGCCAAGGTGCTGGCGACCAAGCAGGCGATTGTCACCAAACTGACAGCGGTTGAGGAGGTTGCTGGTATTGATGTCCTGTGTTCAGATAAGACCGGCACGCTGACCCAGAGCAAACTAACTCCAGGAGACCCGTTCACCTTAAGCAATATTAGACCTGAAGAGGTGATTCTAGCCGGTGCGCTGGCTTCCCGCGAGGAGGACCAGGACCCGATAGACCTTGCGGTATTGAGCGGCATTAAAGATACCAAGTCACTAAAATCATATCAAATCACTCATTTCCAACCCTTTGACCCCGTCCACAAACGTACCGAGGCTGAGGTGAAGGGACCTGACGGGAAAAGTTTCAAGGTTACCAAAGGCGCCCCTCAGGTTATTCTGGCACTTGACCCCGACTCAGATAAGATAAAAGAAGAGGCAGACAAGGCGGTTAACGAGTTTGCCTCGCGCGGCTTCCGCTCTCTGGGGGTAGCGCGCACCGATGGAAAGGATAGATGGCAGTTCATCGGCATAATCCCTCTCTTCGACCCGCTGCGGGAAGATTCCAAAGAAACGATTGACACAACCCGCAAGATGGGCCTGAAGGTCAAGATGGTTACCGGTGACCAGGTTGCCATCGCCAAGGAAATCGGCCGGCAGCTAGAGCTCGGCACAAATATCATAGACGCCAGCATTTTTGACGAAACTAAACAGCACCAGGCAGGTCAACTAGCTGACGCTATTGAACAGGCAGATGGCTTTGCCCAGGTATTTCCAGAACACAAATACCACATTGTTGAAGTACTTCAACAACGGGGACACATTGTGGGTATGACCGGTGATGGCGTAAACGATGCCCCCGCTCTAAAGAAGGCTGATGCAGGTATTGCTGTTTTTGGTGCTACCGATGCTGCGAGGGCAGCTGCCAGCATTGTGCTAATGTTACCGGGACTCTCGGTGATTATCGACGCCATCAAGGAAAGCCGAAAAATATTCCAGCGCATGCTCAACTATTCCATCTATCGTATTGCTGAGACGGTTGCGCTGCTGGGATTCCTGACCCTCGCAATACTTCTCTTTAAGGTGTATCCCGTAACAGCCATAATGGTGGTGCTGCTGGCAATACTTAATGATGGTGCCATCTTGTCCATTGCCTATGACAACGTCCGGGCTTCGGACCAGCCTGAGGTCTGGAATATGCGGATGGTTCTTGGACTGGCTACTATACTGGGCGCTTTCGCCATGATACGGTCGTTTGGCATCTTCTACCTGGGCGATAGTGTTTTTCATCTTGATACCGACATAGTTCGGACAATGGTATACCTAAACCTCTCTGTAGGCGGTCACCTGACTGTATTCGCCGCCCGTACCAGGGGACCTTTCTGGTCAATCAAGCCGGCGCCGATATTGCTGATGGCCGTCCTAGGCACTCAATTAGTTGCCACTATAATCGCTGTTTACGGAATGTTAATGACGCCGTTAGGCTGGAAATATGCTGGCATTGTCTGGGGTTACTGCTTGGTAATGTTCCTGATACAAGACCAGGTGAAGCTTGTGGCACGTAAGGTCATATGTGAGGAACAATGTGGTTATTTTGGGAGGCATGTAAGAAGCGAAACCTAGTGTTAATGGAAAGTGGAAGTAGTGAAATCGATAGAAGACCGCTATACAAAAATATTCGGGGCTACCAGTGAGATGCTGCTTAAGGAGAAACGCGAAGTCTTGGTGGGTCAGATAAAGGGGGCAGGGTTAATGTAACTGATAGACTATGACAGGCATCTCAAGATATTCGGATTCGAGTTTTGAAAATCTTTGCAGAGTTAATCGAGGTGATTTGTATGAAATCTTATCTATTATTTACCGATACCGGGCCAATTGTGATTTTGACATCCTATGATTCAATAAGAGACCCAGAACTGGTCAGTAGACTGGAAACCAAGAGCGTCAAGAAATTTGCGGCATACGAATTGCCTCTATCCCTGGTGAAAGAGCGGTATGAAACGCACTTTGACATGGTGAGAAATAATCCAGAGGAGACGGACGAACTGAGAATACTCGAATATGACGGCGAACGAGCTTTCAAAATGTTTAGCTTTGATGAACTGGGGCCTCCAATATATCATGAACCAAAAAATAGAGTGGCGTAAGCAACAAGGCTGAGGCCCAATTTATCAGCAGAGGAGGTCAGTTATGAAGAGGGTGGCAATCAATGGGCTGGGACGTATCGGGCGCATGGTACTGCGCCACTATATGGAGGCTCGGCCCAAAGATATCGAAATTGTGGCCGCTAACGACCTTGTTTCTGCTGATGACCTCGCCTATTTAATCAAGTATGACTCGGTGCATGGGCGGGCATCATTCATGCTCTTTCCACAGTGGTTGTGCAGAGAAGCATGGTAAAAGTACAGGTGTGGTATGACAACGAGTATGGCTACTCAAGGAGGTTACTTGATACTATTGAACGCTTACCGGTTTAAGCAGGTACAGCCAGACCAGTGTTTCATTTTGTTGTCATTATGAGCAGCGGGTAGAAAGGAGGCGCTTATGAGAGTCTTGGTCTATAGCACACGGCCATACGATGAAGAGTCACTCAATTCAGCCAATCAGGGCAAGCATGAGCTACACTTCACTGATACACGTCTAAATGAGCGTACGGCAAACCTGGCCAAAAGCTATCCGGCAGCCTGTTGCTTTGTTGACGATGCAATCACTGCTAATGTGGTGAAGCAGCTCAATAAAGGAGGTACGAGACTGATTGCATTACGGTCAACAGGATTCAATAACGTAGACCTTTTGGCTGCAGACAAAGCTGGGATGACTATCATGCGAGTGAGCCATTATTCTCCCTACGCCGTGGCTGAGTTCGCAGCATGTATGATACTGGCGCTCAATCGTAAGATACATCGTGCCTATGAGCGGGTTCGTGAGGGCAACTTTTTGCTGGATGGTCTGCTCGGCTTCGATTTGCATGGTAAGAAAGTGGGTATTGTCGGTACCGGCAAGATAGGGAGTGTGTTTGCTGAAATTCTGCACGGTTTCGGCTGTAAACTTCTCGGCTATGATGTCGTGGAGAACCAGGATTGCTTATCTATTGGTATGCGATACGTCACTTTAGAAGAACTTTTAGGCGAGTCTGATATCGTGAGCCTGCACGCACCGCTGACTCCGCAAACGCACCATATCATAAACGCCAAAACCTTATCACTTATGAAGCCAGGAGCCATGCTTATTAATACCAGCCGCGGTGCACTGGTGGACAGCCGGGCTCTAATAACCGCTCTCAAAAAAAGACATTTAGGTGCCGCTGGCCTGGATGTCTATGAGGAAGAATCCCACATTTACTTTCAGGACTTGTCCAACGAGGTTATCGCCGACGACGTCATTACCCGGCTTACCACCTTTCCCAACGTGATAATAACCGGCCATCAAGCCTTTTTCACGGCAGAAGCCCTTACCGTCATTGCCGAGACTACGATTAAGAATATTAGCGATTTCGAGGGCGGTCGCAGCAATGAGAATATCCTGAAGCCACAGGAAGTGTTTAGAGGGGCTGGCAAGGAAAAGCCACATTAAATAGGGATTGATATGCCAATACCGTCTCAATATTTTCTACCATCGATGCCTGAGGAACTGGAAGGCCTGGATGAACTTGCGCTGGACCTGCGCTGGTCATGGAATCATGCTGCCGACCTCCTCTGGGAACGGATTGACCCCGAGTTGTGGGTAAGAACAGGCAATCCCTGGCTCATTTTGCAGAGTATCTCTGCTACCCGCCTGAATGCCCTTAGTACTGACCCTGCCTTTCGAGAAATGCTCAGCGACTATAGGGGGTTATATCAGGAGGCACTGAGAAAGCCTGGCTGGTTTCAACAGGCCCATCCTGATTTGTCAATAACCATAGCCTATTTCAGCATGGAGTTCGGTCTGAGTGAGGCTCTACCCCTCTACTCAGGTGGACTCGGCATACTGGCTGGTGACTACATGAAGACGACGAGCGACCTTGGCGTCCCGGCCATCGGGATAGGGCTGCTCTACCAACAGGGATATTTTCGGCAGGTGCTGGATATTGCGGGCTACCAGACGGAATTCTACCCCTACAATGACCCCAGTCAGCTTCCTGTCATGCCAGTCCGTGATAAAGATGGTGAATGGCTGGCAGTAGAAGTAGATTTCCCAGGGCGGTCGGTGATATTGCGTGCCTGGGAAGCCAATGTCGGGCGGGGGAAACTCTATCTCTTGGATAGTAATGACCCCAGTAACAGCCCGGCGGATAGGGGTGTTACCAGTGAGCTTTATGGTGGTGGCCCAGACCTGCGGCTGCAGCAGGAAATAGTCTTAGGCATAGGGGGCTGGCGTCTCCTGCAAGCTCTGGATATCGACGCAGATATCTGCCATCTGAACGAAGGCCATGCAGCGTTAGTCGTGCTTGAGCGTGCGCGTGCCTTTATGGCAAAAAGTGACTGTGCTTTCGATGTGGCGCTGGCGGCCACACGAGTTGGAAATGTTTTTACTACCCACACACCTGTCGAGGCCGGGTTTGACAGCTTCCCACCTGATATGGTGCAGCACTACCTGGGTTCTTACGCCGATGAAATTGGTATTGGCCTTGAGAGGCTTCTTGCTCTTGGCCGCCAGGAACCGGCTAACATGCAGGAGCCGTTCAACATGGCCTATCTTGCCATGAAAGGGTCGGGGAGTGTAAATGGTGTTAGCCGTATTCACGCTGAAGTGAGCCGCCGAATTTTCCAGACTCTTTTCCCGCGTATTCCACAATGGGAAGTTCCGGTTTCATATGTTACGAATGGTGTGCATATGCCATCCTGGGACTCATCCGCCGCAGATGAAATCTGGAGCAATGCTTGCGGTAAGGAACGCTGGCTCGGTGATTTAAAGACCGTTGAAGAGGACCTGAGAAAAGTGCCTGATGAAGCACTCTGGAACCTTCGAAACCAGGGACGTCAGCAGTTAATAGGGCATACGCGGCATCGGCTGGTCTGGCAACTGGCAACAGCCGGTGCGTCTCAAGAAGAGATAGGCCAGGCGAGACAACTGCTCGACCCCGGTGTCCTCACTATCGGTTTCGCCCGCCGCTTCACTGGTTACAAGCGACCCAACCTGCTACTTTACGATGTGGAGCGGTTGGTCCGACTTTTGTGTCATCCGCAGCGTCCCGTGCAACTGATTATCGCCGGCAAAGCCCACCCCCGGGATGAGGAAGGCAAAGCCATGATTCAGGCCTGGTCGGATTTTATTCACCGCGCTGAGGTACGTCCTCACGTGGCTTTTCTTGCTGATTATGATATGTCTTTGGCCGGGCAAATGGTTCAGGGAGTGGATCTGTGGATTAATACACCACGTCGTCCGTGGGAAGCCTGCGGCACCAGCGGGATGAAGGTGCTGGTTAACAGCGGTCTAAACCTCTCAGAATTGGATGGCTGGTGGGCAGAGGCCTACCAGCCCAATGTTGGCTGGGCTATTGGCGATAGCCGGGAACACGCTGATGACCCGGGCCTGGACGCCAGGGAGGCGGAGCAGATTTACCATCTATTGGAAGAGGAGGTCATTCCCTCCTTCTATGAGCGGAACGCCCGTGGCATTCCGGAGGCCTGGATAGCGCGGGTGCGGGCCAGTATGGCAGAGTTAACTCCTCATTTCAGCAGCAACCGGATGGTCCGAGAATACGTCGAACGGCTGTACCTGCCGGCCAGCCAGCGGTACCACTCCCGGATTGCTGACGGCGCTTACTTGGCCTCGCGGCTCTGTCGCTGGCGCGACGCTCTGGAGAGAGACTGGACTAGGCTCCGCTTCGGTGAGCTGAATGTACAGGAGGTGAATGGCGAGTACACCTTTACGGTCCAAGTTTATATGGGCCAGAGTGACCCGGACAGCGTGAGGGTGGAACTATATGCCGAGCCAAATAGCTCTGATGAACCAGAGGTCCACAAAATGGAACGGCGTGAAGCGCCAGGAGGTACTTTGGGCAGTTATCTCTACTCCGCTCGCCTGCCAGTCCGTCGTCCGGCGGGTGACTACACGCCTAGAGTTGTCCCGTACTTTGACGGTGCTCTGGTGCCACTGGAGGCTGGACAAATACTGTGGTATGAACCATAGCCAGCCGAAGTGGGTGCAGATGGAACGATATTCGCGATGGGAGAGACTTAGGTGAAAAGGATTGGCATATTGACCAGCGGAGGGGATGCCCCAGGCATGAATGCCTGCATTCGGGCAGTCGTACGGACTGCCGTGGCTGCCGATGTGGAGGTTTTAGGCATAAGACGCGGTTATAATGGACTCATTCATAATGATATGTCGGCGCTGGATAGGAAATGCGTAGCTAATATCATGCACAAGGGTGGGACTATAATTGAAACATCACGTTGCCCTGAATTCAAGACCGTTGAGGGCAGAGCAAAGGCAATAAGAGTGCTGGAGGAAGCAGGAGTTACCGGCCTAATCTTACTTGGTGGCGATGGTACTTTCCGCGGGGGTACCCTGTTAGCAGACGAGTGCAACGTTGGCATTGTCGGCGTGCCGACAACCATAGATAATGACGTATATGGCACTGATTACACCATAGGTTTTGACACTGCCATAAACACGGCGCTTGATGCCATTGACCGTATCCGTGATACCGCACTATCCCTTGAACGGCTCTTCTTTGTAGAGGTGATGGGGCACCATACGGGATTTATCGCTCTGGAAAGCGGTATCGCCGGAGGTGCTGAGGAGCTAATCATCCCTGAGGCGCCGCTCAGCAGCGAAGAGTTATGCACAAAATTGAAGGTGGCTTTTAACCGAGGGAAGAAAAGCGCTATCGTTGTAGTTGCCGAGGCCGAACAACCTGGCTACAGCTTCAAGATAGCTCAAGAGGTAAAAAAGAATATAGACATTGATTCAAGAGTATGTATTCTGGGGCATATCCAGCGCGGGGGTCCACCCACTGCCCGTGACCGTGTGCTGGCAAGTATTTTGGGCTCTACTGCTGTAAAGGCACTATTGGATGGCGAGAGCGGTTGCATGGTTGGCGAGGTGAGAAACGAGATAACCTACACACCGTTGCACTATACCTGGGAAAAGAGCAAAGGCCTTAGCCCGCATCTTGAGGAATTAGCTGGGCTCCTTTCTGCCTGAAACAGTGGGGGAATTAGCATCAATTTGTTGAGCGAGGTAACTAATGTCAAGACTATACAAAAGACGTACCAAGATAGTATGCACCATTGGTCCGGCGACCGGCTCGACAGCTATGCTCGAGAGGTTAATCAGGGCCGGTATGAATGTTGCCCGGCTTAATCTGGCGCACGGCACTCCGTCCGAACATGCCCGATATGTTCAGAATATAAGAAATATAAGCCAGCGTCTGCACACAAATGTTGCCGTTCTTGTGGACCTACCCGGTCCTAAATATCGTACCGGGAAGCTGAAAGGCGGGCAAGCCATTTTGAAAAGGGGTGCCCAACTGGTCTTTACCACACAGCAGATAGAGGGCGACGCGACCAGGGTATCGGTGAACCTGCCCAATCTCCCGAGGGATGTAAAGCCGGGGGATGTCATTCTCCTCGCTGATGGTGAGATGCAGGCTAAGGTGCTGCAAATAGACGGCGGCGAGGTAACATGCCGTGTTACCGTTGGCGGAGTTCTAACCGAAGAGCGAGGCCTCGTTGTACCGGGTATGCAAATTTCCGGTCCGTTTATCAGTGACGCTTTGCAGGAAGACCTTAATTTCGCTCTTAGCCAGGAACCGGA
>Ga0315537_1000886_pt1 | contig 23799 bp, 22 predicted proteins | sample SalMarSW160270MG_FD_203091 | JGI IMG/M metagenome (GOLD analysis project Ga0315537, IMG submission 203091) | Salt marsh sediment microbial communities from the Plum Island Ecosystem LTER, Massachusetts, United States - Salt Marsh Sediment SW1602-70 ...
GGGAACAACAACCGACGAGCGTCATCAGTTTCAGCGGTGAAGAAATCAGCCGGATAGCCGGGTCGGCGGGTGACGTCAGTAAAGCTCTTACCTCTTTGCCCAGCATATCAAGGTACGACGACCGGATAAACAACCTGATCGTACGGGGCGGAAATCATCTCGAAAACGGATTTATGGTGGACAATTTGGAAATCCCAAGTATCGATCATTATTCGGCGCAGACCGGGGGAGGCGGCGTTATCGGGCTTCTGAACATGGATCTTGTCCGGGATTTGAATTTTTATTCGGGCGGATTTCCGGCGGCCTACGGCGACCGGCTATCCTCATATATTGATATATCCTTAAGAGAAGGTAATCGCGACCGATTCGCCGGTAATCTGGCCATGAGCCTGGCCGGTCTGGGGGCGATACTTGAAGGACCGATAGCGGGTGGGCGCGGATCGTGGCTGCTCTCGGCGCGACGGGGCTATTTTGATTTGCTTTTCGATTTATTTAAAATCGATATCGCGCCCAACAACTATGATTTTCAAACCAAACTGGTTTATAATATTAATTCCCGTAATAAGGTTTCTTTTCTGGGGATACTGGGTAACAGCAGGGTCGAGCTTATGAAAGACAGCGAGTGGGAAAGTACGGGCGGATACGGCTCATTAAGCGCGGGGGAGACCATCCTCGGTGTCAGGTGGCGACATATCTGGAGCGCCTCCGGATTTTCGGATTTTTCTATTTCTTATGATAATATCCTGAATAAATATGATTCCAGGTCAATTTCAACCGGCAATGCTATTCAAAAGAGTGATTTGAATCAGGATTTTTATACCATCAAGAATGATAATCACCAAAAGTTTGGTGATTTCGTACAGCTTGATTACGGCCTGCGACTTAAGTTCGTTGCTTCGAATTACTTCTGTTACGTCGCCGCGCGTTCTTATTACCCTTTTTACATTGTTCCGGAACTGAATGTAAATTTCGATGAGACGGATCGCAAATCGGCCGCTTATGGAAGTGTCATTCTGCGGCCAATAAAAAGACTATCAATTTCGGTCGGGATCAGGACCGATTATTTTTCTTTCAATCATGACTATCATATAGTACCCCGGCTGTCGTTTTCCTGTCGGCTGAGTGAACAGACTTCTTTCAACGGCGCTTACGGGATTTATTATCAGACGGTACCGATGCAGATTTTATCGCAACATGATGCGTACAGAAATCTGAAAGATATAAAATCATATCATTATATACTCGGACTGACTCATCTGATCGATGATGATATCAAACTCTCGGTCGAATTTTTCGATAAAGAATATTTTGACGTTCCGATCGATACGATCGGAATATATACGTTTCCTCTCGACCAGTTGATGATTCTGTACGGGCAGGTCCTTAATTATCATAATCTCGTCAGCGCTGGAAGAGCCTATTCCCAGGGGATCGAATTTACCGTGCAAAAGAAAATGTCCGACCGCCTGTATGGTTTGGCCGGTTTATCATATTCATTTTCACAATACCTCGGGTACGATGGTGTCTGGCGAAGTCGAATCACCGACAGTCGAACAGTAATTTCCGTCGAGGGCGGCTATCGATTGGGGCGTGGTTTTGAGGTCAAACTTCGCTGGGATTACGCAGGAGGAACGCCGTACACACCTCTCGATTCGGCTGCTTCTTTAAAATACGATACCGAAGTTTATGACAGCAGTTTGGTGAATGCGGTGCGTCGTCCGGATTATCACAGTCTTTTTATCAGATTCGATAAACGCTTCGATTTTAGGAACTCGCATCTTACCATATATTTAAGCGCCTGGAATCTTTATGACAGGCGCAACGTGGCTTTCAGTTATTGGGATGACGATGATAATGTGATCAGGACCACCTATCAACTTGGTTTTCTGCCGGTGCTGGGATTTAAGTATGAGTTTTGACGGCTGTCTGTATTTTCCGGGATTTCTGTTGCTTTTTATTAAATATGTGATTGCCAAATCTCAAATCGAATTATTTTATATTTAATGAAAGCTGACAATTAAAAACAAACCCTTGACACCGGAGGAAAAAATGGATAAACTTTGCCATTCATGTGCGGCGCCGTTGAATGTGCCCGATTTTAAGGGGCCGTCCGAAGATTTCTGCAAATATTGCACCGATGAGACCGGTATCTGAAGCCTAAGGAGGAAATCAAAAGCGGTATTATGAGTTGGACGAAGGGCTGGCAGTCCGATATCGATGACGAGAAGGCGGCGAAGCGAGCTGAGTCTTATATGAAAGCGATGCCTGCCTGGGCGGATGAATAACAGCGCTGCTTTTGGCCGAAAAAAAGCCGGTAAAAAACCACCGGCATCATAATTCAATCTTTTTTCTAAAGTCTACTTTTTTCTGAAACGACTGATTGTCGCACCGACAAGGCCGAGACCGAGCAGGACAAAGGTCGCCGGTTCCGGAACCGCGGCAGGTATGGTACCCCCGGAATTTCCCGCCGGGTTGTAATCCATCATTAAGATCGCCCGGTCAAGCCTCAGGGCATACTCTCCGGCAAACACCGAAACATCGATTTGTCCGTCATTCCAGAATCCGGGTTGGTCGACATTGGCCAGATTAAAAGTAGTATTATCCAGCCAGCGGTTATTCAAGGCGTCCCATTCCATCAGCCCGCCGATTTCAACCAGATTATTGTCGGTATTCACATAACAGGCATCAATCCAGAGTTTGGCGCGGGTAATCTGGTACGATGGTACCTGGAAACCAGTGGGGAGCGAATGCGACCAATCAAGCTGACCGGGAAGCTGACCATAGTTGCCGATCCAGGTGCGTTCCAGATCGACATGAGAAGCATAATCGTAAGTATGAAAATCACCGAGAAAAAGCCAGTCATGATAAATGGTTTCGGTGAAGGGTAATGCAAATGAACTTAGCGGCAAAGCGACTATTAAAAATGCTATAAATATTCTAATTGTTGCTGAAATCACTCCACAAATCTCCAATACTTATTATTATCTGGATAAAATTAAAGCAATAATCGTGCCGCCAAATATTTCGTTGTCCTGCAATTAATTAGCCCAATAATTATGCATTTATTTTCAGAAAATGGTGAAATCGAACAACCAATATGCAAGCTATTGCATATTATTTGTAAATTGAGTACATCGGATGAAATTTTCCATCGCGGGAAACCGGTTTTTATCCTAAAAAACCTCCTAAAATATATTTTGCCGCCACCAATAATATGATGACTGCCAGAATGGACTTTATGACCACCGCCGGAACAAATTTTTGCATTCTGGCCCCAACATACATCCCGATTGCCCCGCCGATGCCGAACAACAAACCCAGCATCCAGTCCGGCGCAATCGTTAATCCTGTATTTTTATAGTAAGGGGCGATTATCGAATAAAATAATACTCCGGCTACCGAAGTTACAAAAGTGCTCAATAAAGCCGGCCCTGCGATCGTATGCACCGGTAATCTGAAGACTGCAACCAGAAAGGGTGCAATGATAGCCCCGCCGCCGATACCGTACGTCCCGCCGATTATGCCGACCGTAAAACTTAAAACCATTAATCCGGGAGTTGAAGCTCCGTATGTCATATTGTTGAATTCATAACCGAGCTGCTTAATATTGAAATAAGTTCCGGTGACATTGAAGCGGTCTTTCTGACGATCCCTGCCGGTGACCACCTCTCTTTTATTAAAAATGTTGACAAACAGCCTTATCCCGATATACAGCAGCACCAATCCGGCGAATATTTTGAAAGTACTCGGATCCGGTAAATAATTAACACGAATCAAAGCTCCCAAAAATACTCCCGGAAGCGTGGCCAGGACAATTACTCCGACAATCGGCCAGACCATTCGCTTTTCATGATAGTAGCGGTAGACGCCGCTGGGAATGGCGACTATGTTGTAAACCAGATTGGTCGAGCTGACGGCCGGACCGGTAAATCCCAGGATTGATATTTGAAACGGCAGTAAAAGAAAGGCCCCCGAAACCCCGGCCATGCTGGTCAGGCTCGAGATTACGAAAGCAACCGATATCGGCAGCCACCAGTAAGTCTCGATTCCGCTGACGGGAAATTCAATCATGGTCTTGGCTCCCTCCTGGCGCGCCGACGCAGAACTATAAATATCCCGGAAAGAATCATCACGCCGCCGATTAATGTCCACCAGCCGGGGATTTGATTAAAAAATGGAATGGCCAGAAGGGTCGCCCCGATCGGTTCCCCGAGAATGGTCATGGCCACCATATGCGCCGGCACGAATTTCAAAAGCCAGTTATATAGAGTGTGCCCGATGATGGTCGGAATCAGGGCCAGAAGCAAAAAAATCAGCCATGTATTTAATGGATAATCAGTCAGATTTTCGTTTGAGTACAGCGATATAATAAGGAGGACAAGCGCCGCCAGCGAATAGACCGGAAAGATATAACTCAGGTTGTCGAGATTGGCCCGCAGATGTCTTCCGATTAATAAATAAATCGCAGCGAAAACAGCACCGGCAAGCGCCAGAAAATCGCCGATAATGTACTCCCGACCAAGGTCAAAATCACCCTGTGAAATTACGGCTATGCCCAGAACGGCGATAATCATCCCGATAATCGCCCGGGATTTTATTTTTTGTTCGAATAAAAGCGCTTCCATTGCCAGCACAAAAACCGGCTGTGTGGCCACTATCAAAACCGAGTTAGAAATTGTCGTATAGAAAAGCGACGTAATCCAAACGGCAAAATGTAGTCCCAGCGCCAGACCCGAAAGCAACAGCAGCAGCGCCTCTTTGCGCGTAATTACTTTCAATGATTTTCTCAATTTCGGCCAGGCCGGAATTGATATAATCAATGACGCGATTCCCATTCGGTAGAAGGCGGTCGGAAGCGGCCCGGCGCCGGCGAGTTTTATCAATATGGCCGCCCAGGAGACTGCGAAAGTCGCAACCAGAAGCGTTAAATATAAAGTTCCTTGTTTTGCCATGGAATTAACATATATTTGGCAATCAATATATGGACTTTATTGATATATGTCGATATTTTTACTCATTGCTGTTCTTCTTTGGGGATTTTCATATATCGCTATAAAAGTCTCGCTGATATATCTGACGCCCGTCGAGATGATCGCCGCCCGGCTGGTTCTGGGGTCGGCGACATTATTCATCGTCTTAAAAATCAAACGACTACCGCTCGGTTTTAAGGGGAATAAAAAGAATCTTCTTGTCTCGTCCTTTTTTCTCTTTCTGCATTTCTGGGTGATGGCGACCGGGATGATTACCACCACCGCCACTAACACCGCCTGGATTCTCACGACCGCGCCGATTTTTATCTCACTCTTATCATTTGTAATCCTGAAAGAAAAAATTTTCAGAAGACACATAATCGGAATCATACTCGCCATCGCCGGAGTTATTCTGCTGGTGTCCGAAGGAGATTTGACGTCTCTGGATTGGATTTCATCGACGGGCGACTGGCTCGTACTGGGAAGTTGTGTCACCTGGGCGCTTTATACGATTGCCACCCGTAATGTTACCAGAATTACACACCCGCTGACAGCAACCTTCTGGATGATAACCGTTGCCGGTATCATAATTGTACCATATAGCTTAATTGTCAACGGCATCTCGGCGTATTACATGCCGACCGACGGCATCGTTGCCTTGGTATTTCTCGGTGTCGGTTGTCTTGCCATAGCCTTCTGGTGCTGGTCGGAGGGCTTATCCCGCAAACCGGCCGGTGAGGTCGGCATATATTTATATCTCGAACCTTTATTTACCACGACCGGCGCGGCGATTCTTATTGGCGAATCGATAACCATCTGGATTATTCTGGGAGCGTTTTTTATTATTGCCGCCGTGTACGTATCCCAGAGGCGGCGCCCGATTAATCCGATCCCGGTTGAATATCATGATTAATCTCCCGGTATTAATTGCTGTTATTTTATGGGGACTATCGTTTATAGCCACGAAGCTGGCGCTGAATTATCTTTCTCCGATTGAGATTATTGGTGTCAGGATGTTTCTCGCCGTTCCGGTCCTGTTTATATTAGTAAAGTTAAAAGGCCTGCCGATTCGTTTTCGGAAATCAGATTATATAGCTTTAATTCCCGCCTCGATAATTCTGGCCATGCATTTTTTAATCCAGGCACTTGGCCTTATTTATACAACCGCTACCAATACGGCCTGGTTGATTGCGACGATTCCGGTTTTTATTGCTGTGCTTTCCTATTTGTTCTTAAGGGAAAAACTGACTATCAGGAAAATCTTCGGAATCGTCGTCGCGACCTTCGGCGTTTTATTATTAATCTCAAATGGAAGCATAAATACGCTCGGCTGGTTGAAATCGATAGGAGACTGGCTTATTCTGTCCAGTTGTATCACGTGGTCGGTGTATACCATTATCACTCGTAATATCACCCGAAGATGCAATCCGCTGGCGATATCATTCAGTCTTCTGTTGTTTCCGGCCCTTATTCTGACAATATATGTTTTATTCACGGCGCCGATCGAACGGTTCGCGTCATTGCCTCCGGAAATAATCGCAATGCTGGTATTTCTGGGTGTTTTTTGCCTGGGTCTGGCGCACTGGCTCTGGCTTGAAGGTCTATCCCGGAAGGGGGCTGTCGATGTGGGGATTTATCTTTATTTCGAACCGGTTGTCACAACCATTGCGGCCATTCCCATTTTGGGTGAAAAACTCACTTTCTTTATGATAGTCGGGGCTATGCTGATCGTTGCCGGAGTCTATCTGGTGGAGAGAAAAACATCTTAATCCCCGGCGAAAACTCCCGATAATGTATCTATAAAGAAAAAATCGATTTTCTCTGGAATAAAAGATAATTGACACAGGAAAATTGCGGACTTGCATATTTGCAAAATCAAGGAGGATGTTTATCATGAAAATTAAAATTAATATACTGGCATGCCTGTTTTGTTTAATAGCTTTCTTGTCGGCTTCCGCGTCCGAGCTTCCCGAGGATATCAAAAAGCTATATGATTCCACGCGTACTATCGAGGCCGAGATTTTTGCACCGAAAGGGTACGAGAAGGCGGAAAATGCATTTAACGAATTACGCAACGCCATCGCTCAGGGCAAGAAACAAAGTAAAATCGACGAATTGACGGAAGAATGCCATAAGTACGCCGAAAATGTATATAAAGTGGTTGAAGTTACGAAACTGTCGCTCTCCGAATATCTCGATCCCCGGGAGCGCGCCATTCAGGCTAAGGCGCCGACCCTGGTACCGGAGTTGTATCAAAAGGCCGAAGAGCAATTCGTCAAGGCAGCGGGAAAAGTCGAAGGCGGCGACGTTGAAGACGGATTGAAGGAAGCAGAAAAATCGGTGCCGCTTTTCGATGAAGCCGAATTGAAGGCCATAAAGGTAGAGATCATGGGGACGGCCGGTTCGCTTATCGACAAAGCCGATGAAGATGAAGCACAGGAATATGCTCCCACGACTTTGGATAAGGCCCGGACATCGCTGACGAAATGTGATAAAATCCTCGACAAGGATCGTTATAACCGGACCGAGTCGATTGAAGCCGCGTCTATCGCTGAATACGAAGCGCGCCATGCATCGAATATCGCCCAGTCCGTCCGGGCGATGGAGCGCAATGATCAGGCCTGGGAAAAATTGATTCTTTTGTATGAAATCGAGATGCAGAAAGTCGCCGATGAATTCGAGATGGGGCAGCTGCCGTTCGATTTCGGCCCATCAGCGGCCGCCGAAAGTCTGATTGTCAGGGTCAGAACCCAGGAAAAAACACTGGCCGATATGGAAAATACAACCAATGAATTGGGATCAAAGCTGACGGAGATTGCCGGTCGGCTCGGAATTGAGGCCGGCCATGAAAATCTGCTCGAATTGACGTCGTCTCTAAATAATGCATTGAATGAAGCATTGAGTGAAAAGCAGGAACTGGCGACGACGCTGGAATCCAAAGAGGATAAACTCGCCGAGCTTAAACAGGTCCACGAACAGCTGGACTCGGAACTTCAGATGCGCAAGGATAAAGAGGAAAAAATCAAAACGGCCCGGCGGCTTTTGAATCCGACCGAGGGTGAAGTCCTTTATAACGCCACCAATGATATTGTTCTGCGGCTTTCCGGTCTTTCATTTACAAGTGGCGCCAGTGAAATCGAAGAGAGCCATGTCGAGCTTCTGAAAAAAGTCGAGAAGATTCTGGAAATGTTTCCCGGGGATAAGCTTATTGTCGAGGGTCATACCGATGACCGAGGCGAACGCAGCAACAACATGCGCCTTTCGGAGCATCGCGCATTTGCGGTCATGCAATATTTCAGGAAAACTCTGTCGATTCCCTCCGACCAAATCAGTGCCGTCGGCTACGGGCCGGATAAACCTATAGGAACCAACACGACTAAAGAAGGCCGCGCCAAAAACAGGCGAATCGACATACTTATCCTTCAATAAAATTATTTTTTATTTGTTTTATTCCATAATATTATTTACATTGTGGAGAAAAGATACCATTATGCGGATGTATTTTGTCCGAATTGCTGTATTATTGTATGGCATAATAGGAGGTTGTTATGAGTGAAGAGCCTGTCGGTTGTGCCAAGCCGACCGGAGTTGCGATCGGCGACAAAAAGCCGGCTGAAAAAATCGATCAAAATTCTAATCAGAAGGAGAATATTGTGCAAGCAAAAGTGGGCGGCAAAGCCCCGGATTTTCAGGCTCCTGCTTATCATAAGGGAAAATTCGTCAACATCAAGCTGTCCGATTATTTCGGCAAGTGGATATTGGTCTGCTTTTATCCCGGTGATTTTACATTTGTCTGACCCACTGAATTATCGGCGGTCGCCGGTAAGTACGATGAGCTTAAGGAACTGGGGGTCGAGGTTTTCTCTATCAGTACCGACAGCAATTTTACCCATAAAATATGGGATGAAACCGAGTTATCCAAGATGACCGAGAACGGTATCCCCTGGCCGATGATTAGCGACGGCGCCGGGAATCTCGGCAAGGTTTATGGCGTATATGATGAAACCAACGGCGTAAATATTCGCGGTCGGTTTTTGATTGACCCGGACGGTATAATTCAAGCGATGGAGGTTCTGACGCCCCCGGTCGGTCGTAAAATCGAGGAGACTATTCGACAGGTTCATGCTTTCCAACACGTTCGTAAAGCCAAAGGCGCCGAAGCCTGCCCGGCCGGATGGGAACCGGGTAAGATGACGCTTAAAGTCGGTCCGGATCTGGTCGGCAAAGTCTGGCAAGTCTGGAAACCGGACGAGTAAAACCGCGCTTCCTGTTCGGGCGTTTTTGAATAATTTTAAATCGGCACTCGCTTATTGAGTGCCGATTTATTATTGTTGCGAATATGTAATTGAGTTTGTGTAAAAAGGAAAAGACAACATGTTCGTGCATATGTCGATTCATCGGCCGAAACCGGGGAAGGAAGAATTGTTGATCGACTCGATGCACCGCTTCGGGGCGGCCATGCAGGGAGCCGACGGATTTCAGTGGGCGCATGCGCTGAAAGATGAAACCAGCGGGTCATTGATCGGGTTGTCGATATGGGATTCCAAAGAGCAATGGCAGGAGACGCATCCGAAAATAGCCGAGGCGGTGAAGGACGATCCCTTCGAGGAGTGGGAAAATAATCCGCCGGAAGTTTTCAGGCTTAATGTGGTTTAGGTTGTCGATTATTCGGCCGATAATAAAAAATATATGATATGGGGGGAGATTTGGATTTAAGGGTCGTACCGTTAGATGCCGAACGCAAGGATGATTTTTATCGTGTCCATTCCGAAGAGAACGGGCATGGCTGGTGTTTCTGTGTCGCCTGGTGGACGCCGACCTGGGAGACATGGAGTAAACGGACCGCCGGCGAAAACCGGCTCATGCGCGAACAGCTTTTTGATGTCGAACAGTACGACGGCTATCTGATGTACGATGGCGACAAGCCGATCGGCTGGTGCCAGGTCGGCCCGCGTGATAGGCTTCATAAACTTGTTTTCGAATACAGATTGCCGCCCAACTCCGATGCCTGGGCGGTCAGTTGTTTTGTTATTATTCCTGCCTACAGAGAGATCGGTCTGGGCAGCTTTATGTTGACGGGGATATTGAAAGACCTCAAAGAGAGGGGGGTCAAGTACGTGCAGGGCTTTCCGCGTCGCGGGAAAGACCTGGCAGTGGATGATCTCTGGACCGGCCCGGAGAAATTTTTCAAAGAGGCCGGATTCAAGCTTGAGCGCGACGATCCCGAGTATCCGATTTACGGGAAATATTTGTAAGTGCATTTTCATTTCGAGACATTTCATTTTAAAAATGGCTTCGTTTCCGATTTTTGAATTTTTTTTGTTGGCGCACGAGGACGTACGCCGACCACGAAACTGTGCCCGGTAGGTCCTTAGACCTACCGGGATGCGGCGGGTCTGAGGACCCGCCGATCACGTTTTTAGGTACGATCTGTGCGCGGCGTATGTCCACATGCGCCGCGTTATCCGGCAGATGTGGGCATCTGCCGGACACGACAAGGTGCGTGGAAGAATGGCTTCGTTTCGCATATTTAAGGAATCCTTTTTTTGATGTTTTTGGGGCGAAAACCGGAGTAAGAGTATGAACGGGATGAGAATAGGAGAAAAAGGCCGTGACGGAGAAAGCCATTTGAATAGATTCGTCCGGAATTGGCGATAGTGATTCCGGAGTGTTTTTTTCGGTGCTATAATCCATATTTAGTCCTTTATCAAGTTTCTATATAAGGGCCGCGGGTCGGAATCAACATCGATTTAGTTGCGATTTTGAAGGCGTTTTCTTATTTTGAATAGTTAGGATTTAAAATCGTGACGGGAAGAAACCTATCGTAGAGTGGCAGTGAGACTATATTGATTCATCAAATACATTTTGTGCTTCGCACAATGTCAGGAGCGCCCCCGATAAATCGAGATCTTCGACACGGCTCCTGACCTACGCCAGCTTTTTGTTTGAGATTATCATTTAAAATAATGATAATAATTACTATCATACATCCAATATGATTCTGATCCGATGACACTAATGACATTGTCATTCATCTTGTCGAAGGTTATTTGCGGAATCTCGGAAGCTACTGGGTCCGCGTAATAAATCCATGTTTCTATAAGGGTGCTATCCATAAGTGACTCATATGTTCTTTCAGGTTCTCCCATAATATTGTTTACATCCTCTTTCGACATGCCTATTTCAACATTTTGGATTTTATCCAAAACATAATCATATTTTTTATTGGACGGATTTAGATAAACAAATAACGCTATTATAATGAGGATTACCGATATTATTAGAATTATTTTTGTCATTTACAATCTCCTTTATAAAGCTTGGCTCTATCCTCGAAATATTTTTCCAATTGTGAAGCAAAGTCCGGATTAAAAGGACTATAGTATTTTCCGAAAAATTCTACGCCTAAATAATTTGATAGAAAATCCTGCGCATGGAACGCACTTTCATTTTGCCCCTTGATTTTTTGAACTATTTCAACCATCAGGCCAAAATATTCACTTCTTGTCTGGCCAATATTTAAAAAGTGACGCATATCAATTAATTGATTGGGATTTGCGGGATCGATAACATATCTGTGTGATTTGGACGGCCCTGCCGCACTATAATTAAAGCCATTCGAACCTTCACCCCATTCGTTTGAGAGCATGTCTAAACTCTTACCTCGAGCATACGCAACGAACTCTTGATAAGTTTTATTATCGGGATCATATCTATGATCTGCCCTTTGGCTAGGATCGTTCCAGAATTGTTCTAAAAATAATCCTAAAGGATCAATAAAATTGACTGGGTTATTTCTTGTATGCCGATATAAATTAAAATCTCCTCCAGCCAGACCAATTGGATCGCGAGTGGTGAATCGGCCGGTCATTGGGCTGTAATAGCGGGCGCGGTAATAATAAAGGCCGAACATGTCGTCATATTCTCGCCCGGTAAAACTGACATAGTCGCCATCGGTGCTGCCGCTGTCGGCTAAGAAATTGCCAAAAGCATCGTAACGCATAGTCTTCAGCACGTCGCCCGAAGAATTGGTAATCCTGGCCACCGAGCCGAGCCCATCGGCAAAATGAAGATAAGCGCCGCCGGCGGTTTCGGTTTCCAGAATATTGTCGATCCCCGGACCATACAGATAACGCTCGGCCACGGCATCGGTGTCGTCATGCTCAAAAAGCAAATCGGAACCATCGTAAGAATATTTCACGATAGCCGTATCATCGTTGATAATGGACATTTTCCGAATCCTGTTACCCGCCCCGTCATAGGCGAAAGCCACCTCCATAGTATCGTCATAAATATGGATGAGTTTATCGTCGGCGGCCAAGTCGGTCAATTCTCTACGAGACAAAGTCTCTCCGAGAATTGACGTCAAGCCTCGGCGAGGCTTGACCTACTATTTTTTTCCACTTGGCAAAGGGATTTGAATTTTGTAATAATTGCTTAAACCAAAAATTGGGGAGTGGTCATGCAATTAGTCGATAAGAATACAAATGTTAAAACCGAGGTGCTGGCCGGGGTGACGACATTTTTGACAATGGCCTATATCATGTTTGCGCATCCGGAAATATTATCCAGCACCGGGATGGACAGAAACGCGCTTATCGCAGTGACCTGTATCGCCGCCGCAGTGGCCACGATCGCAACGGGGCTTATTTCCAATACGCCGATTGCCATGGCGCCGGGCATGGGAATGAACGCCTATTTTGCCTATTCGATCGTTTTGGGGGACAAAGTGGCGTGGCCGACCGCGCTGGGAATTGTTTTTCTCGCGGGATCGTTATTTTTTCTGCTGACGGTGATTGGTATCAGGAAAAAGCTGGTCGAGGCGGTGCCGCATTCGTTGATATATGCTATTTCGGTCGGAATCGGTTTGTTTATCACCTTTATGGGCCTTACGTATATCGGGGTGGTGGTCGGCAGCAAGGCGACGCTGGTCACGGCCGGAGAGATGACGCCGACGGTTATTATCGGCCTGGTCAGTTTGCTGGTGATGCTTATTCTGTCGTACAAGAATATCAAGGGGTCGCTTATAATCGGGATTCTGGTCGGCACTTTACTGGCGATCATATTCGGCTATGTCGAACTACCGTCAAAATGGGTATCGTTGAATATCGATATTTCACCGATTGCCTTTAAGCTGGATATTGTCGGTGCTTTAAAGGGAAGTCTTTTCGGATTGATATTCGCCCTGATGTTTATCGATATGTTTGACAGTATCGGTACGGTCGTGGCATGCTCGTACAAGGCGGGAATTGTCGATAAAGAGGGTAATATTACCAAAATCGATCAACTTCTCAGTATCGATGCCATGGCGACGGTTCTGGGCTCGTTTCTCGGGACATCGCCGACGACCTCGTATATCGAATCCGGGGCGGGTATCGAGCAGGGGGGACGCACCGGATTGACATCGGTGGTGACCGGTATATTATTTCTTTTCGGCCTGATATTTATTCCTATTATAGGCATCGTGCCCGGTTATGCGACCGGCCCGGCGCTGGTGATGGTCGGGCTGTATATGATGAAGGAAGTGACCAGGATTAATTTTTCGCAGCTTGACGAAGCCTTCCCGGCTTTCATAATCGTGGTTATGATTGCCCTCAGTTACAGTATCAGCACCGGTCTTGCCTTCGGATTTATTTCGTTTACGATATTGAAAATAGTGGCCAGGAAATTTTCGGAAATCAAACCGGCCATGTGGATCATAGCGATTCTGTCGGTTCTGTTTCTGGTGTTGTAATCGATAATGGAATATTATTCCACAAAGCTATTGACAAAACGTCATAATATTACTTAATTCGAGATTTAATTCGAGTCGCTGCGAATAATTTTGGAGGTGCGGCTGCGAAAGGGTAATGAAAATTTAGTCGGGTATAAAATACAGAGGGTCTTCTGATGAAAAAAATAAAACTGCTTTTTGCACTGGCGTCGATTTTATTACTGGCGACCTCCGTTATGGCGCAGGAGGAGGAGAAAGAAGCAAAATGGCGAAATTTCGAAGTTAGTATTAATACCGGGCTGACACAGCCGGGTGATTTTTTATCGCACTGGCAAGACACATTGGGCGCTAAACTCGGCTTTAACCTGGCTGTCTCCGGTGGATATTATTTTAATAATAGCTTTTGCACCGGCTTGTATTTTACTTATACCCAGATGAATATCAAAGGCGACTGGAGCCGGATTTTCAGGATGTACGATTTCGGCGGTTATGCCAAATATGCTCTGGTCGGGGAATCGAATTTCGAGCCGTATGGTAAACTGTCGGTCGGTATAAATGCTCCGAAATATCCGACCTGGATTCCACCGGAAGCTCGCAACCATCTGCGCGAGCAATCTTACACTCCCGGAATGAGCGCCGCCCTTTATGCCGGGCTTTTATATTATACGTCCGACAATGGCGGTATTTTCTTTGAGGCGGGTTATCATAATGATTTTTTGAAAGACGCTCGATCCGATTATGCCAATACGGCCATAGGGGAAAATGTCAAATATTTCGAATTTCGGATAGGTGTTACCGTTTTTTATGGCGGTGAGGAATGATCGCAGGCAAATTGAAAAACTCGACCCCTTCGGATCGGCGGAGGGGTTTTTTATTGGCAAACAAGTTTAAGGCCGATATCTTTCTTGCATGAAGAAAATCAAATTGCTGCTGGTCGATGACGAAGCCGGTCAGCGCCAGATGCTGGCCGGATTTCTGGAGAAGAAAGACTTTATAGTCAAACAGGCATCCTCAGGCGAGGAAGCGCTTCAGGTTTATTCGTCATTTTTTTCTCCGGTGGCGGTCGTGGATATGAAAATGCCGGGAATCGACGGCATCGAGCTTATCGGTCGTCTGCGGGAAATCAATCCTTTTATCCAGATTATTGTTTTGACAGCCTTCGGCTCGGTGGAAACGGCGGTTGAGGCCATGCAAAAGGGGGCATACCATTATCAGACCAAGCCGGTTGAACTTGAGGAGTTGCTTTTTAATCTGAATAAAGCGTCGGAACTTCATCAGCTGGTTCTGGATCATAAATTACTGAATGAAACTCTAATGGAAAAATATGGCGGCGGTGAGATTATCGGCGACTCTCCGGCGATTAAAAAGGTCCTTGAAATCATAAATCTGGCGGCTCCGGGCGATTCGACGGTGCTGATTACCGGCGCTTCGGGGACGGGTAAGGAGCTGGCGGCCCGCGCCTTGCATTCATTATCACCGCGCAAGGAGAGCCGACTGGTGGCGGTTAACTGTGCCGCAATACCGGAGAATCTTCTCGAATCGGAGTTGTTCGGCCATGAAAAGGGCGCCTTCACCGGTGCCGACCGCCGCAAAATGGGACGTTTTGAATTGGCCGACGGGGGGACATTATTCCTGGATGAAATCGGCGATATGCCGCTGACAATGCAGGCTAAATTATTGCGTGTTCTGGAGGATAAAAGGATTGAACGATTAGGAAGCGAAGAATTTATTACGGTTGATGTCCGCTTAATTACGGCCACGAACAAAGATATCAAAAAGTTAATTGAAGAAGGAAAATTCCGCGAGGATCTTTACTACCGGCTCGGTGTCGTCATTGTCGAGATGCCGGGACTGAATGAGCGGCCGGGCGATATTTTGCTTCTAGCTGAAAAATTTCTGAAAGATCTGTCCGCTAAACTCGGCCGGAAGATATCCGGCTTCAGCGCCGAAGCCGCCTCAATGCTGGTCTCATACGGATGGCCGGGCAATGTCAGAGAACTTCAAAACGTGATCGAACGGGCGGTTGTTCTTTCCCGAGAAGAGGTTATAACTCCCAGGGAGCTTCCCGGTTTACAGGCCGGATCGCCGAATGTCGATCAAAATCTGGAAAAAATCGCCGATGTTGAAAAAACGCATATAAGGAAAATTCTGGAAATCAATGGCTGGAATATCGGAAAATCAGCCGAAGTGCTTGGAATTCATCGCAATACGCTGAGAGTAAAAATAAAGGAATATGAGTTATCCGAGGGTAAAGAATCCGGTGCATAAAGGGGCCAATATGAACGTTTTTTGTGCTCAAATCCACTTCCAATCACTGCGTGTCAGAGCCAATCTCTTAAGAATTAGTAAGTTACAGTCTTTGGCACGTGATTTGTATAAATATTAGGCGAATGAAAAGGAGTTTTATGATGAAACAGACATTTGTTATAATTATGCTTTTCCTGGCGGCGCTGTTTATCGGGTGCGAGGACAGCACAACCAAATATGTTACTTCCGATGTCCCACCGGCTGTTCCGCAGGGTGTATATTCTATAACCGGTGATGAAGAGGTCACCGTTATTTGGTTGCCGGTTCAGGACGCCGATTTGAAAGAATATCGCGTCTGGCGCAGTTACGACGACAGCCTGTATTATTATCTTGATGCCACAACTAATACTTATTACGTGGATGATTCGGTCACCAACGGAGCGACTTACTTTTATGCGGTATCTTCGGTGGACAAAAACAACAACGAGTCTGATCTTTCCTATGAAACTGTTTTCGATACGCCGCGGCCTCAGGGAACGAATGTCTTATTATACAGTATGTTTCAGGATCCTAACCGCTCAGGCTTTGACCTCTCTTCACATGCGGTTGTTCCATTTTATGACGCCAACGCAGACTTTTATCTTGATTTCGATACCGTTTTCAAATCTCCTGATACCCAGACCGAAGCCTTTTTTATTAACTTGACGGATACTTTGATTGATATCCAGGATATGGGCTTTACGCATGACTTTGACGAAATCAGCTATGTCCCGGATACGATTTTAAATGACAGCGCGGCCGGATGGTCCGAAGTGGGGTGGTCGGAAGTTATATTCGGGCACACTTATATTATATGGACAGCTGATAACCATTTCGCGAAAATTCGGATTTACCAGATTTTTGAGCCGTCCGCTATTGCTTTTGACTGGGCTTATCAGACGGCGCCGGGCAATCTTGAACTGTCCCCGCCAAAAAATAATGAAGAAAACAATTCAAGCCATATTATTGATGGGAAGTTACTTAAATAACCTTTAAATCTTTAAATGTTTAAGGATGGTGAGTACAATGAAATCAGCAATATTTAAATCAATGCCGCTGGCGATAGTTTTATTTCTTGCGACCGTATCGACCAGCGTTGCGGTAATGACTTTTGATCCGGAGGCGAATTATAACAAGTATATAAAATACGATCGCTACCTCGATGTCGAAATCTGGGTCGATAACGATGCTTTTTATGCGGGCGACGATATTAATATATCGTTCCGGGCCAACAAAGACTGCTATGTGGCCATTTACAATATCGATTCCCGCGGGCAAGTCAATCTTATCTTCCCGTATTCTCCCGGCGATAATAACCGGATTGAATCAAATTCCATTTACCGCATTCCCGACAGTCACGACTCATACGAGTTGACCGTCCAGGGTCCGGAAGGAGTCGAGTATCTTCAGGTCGTTGCTTCCACTCAACCGTTTCCGATCCCCGACTGGTTTGGCGGTTCCGGAATAGTCTGCAATGATGACCCGTACGATTTTATGGACTATATCAATGCCAATTATTTCGGTGGTGAGCAGGATCAGCCGCGGGCCTTTGATTTGACTTCTTTTGTCGTCCGGGATTGGGATCAGTACTATTTCCGGCCGCAGCATGTTCAATATTATGATCCCTGGGATTGGGGATACTGCGGGGGAGTTTATGTCGATTATCCTTTCGGCGCGACCATTTACATCGACGGAATCTATTGGGGTATTGCCCCGCTGTTCATTCCGCGGATTTATTTCGGCTGGCATTACATAACAATCTATGATCATAATGGTTGGTGCTGGGAGGATCGCATTAATGTGGTAAGACATCGGTCGCTTGTTCTTGATCAATCGATTGTGAGAACCAAAGTGGGTGTTAAATCGAGATTCAAGGAAGTAAGCAGAAGGGGCTATTTGAATCCGGTGGCAAACGGTTATCCTAATTATGATGCGCAGGTTAAAGTCAAGAAGGAATATAAACCGGTCAGCCGAATCGAAGGTGAAGGGCGGATAAAATACGCTGATGATCAGAGTACGCGGGCGATTCGTGAAAGCAGTTATAAAACCAGGACGGAAACGATGACGAAAAACAATGAAACCTACAGGAGTACCAGCCGCACGTCGAATAAAGCATCGACTCGGGAAAGTTCGACCAGGATAGAAAAGCAGCGCTCCACGGAGAAAGACAGAGATTATTCGACGCAAAGAACTTACCGGACGACTAAAAATGACCGTTCCTCGGGCGCGACCGAATCAAAAACATACAAAAAGACGAATTCCGGCAGCAAATCATCAGGAACACAGCGGTCGAAATCTTCGGCGGGAAGTTCAAGGGTGACCAATAAATCCGGCGGCGGCGGTTCATCTGCCGGAGCGACGACCCGGACCAAAAGCGGCGGAAATTCGGGCGGCGGCGCCAAAGAACGAGGAAAATAAATTTATATTGACGATTATAGGATATTGTGTAAATTATTTTAAAGGAAAGGAAAATAAAATTTATGAATAGATTGCTAATATTCGTTTTAATGCTAGTTTTTTTAGCGGTATCGACTGCCCTGGCTGTCGAGAAAAAGGAAACCAAGCGAGTCACCCAGAAAGAGATTGATAAACAAGAGGTATCAAGGTCAGGGCAGGGGGCTCAAGCGGAGACGCTGAAGTCGCATAATCAGACTCAACCGAAACGGGATTATAACGATTTTGTCGACCGGAATAATAACGGTATCGATGATCGAATTGAAAGCCGAAAGAAAAAGGCCGGAACCGATAAGAAGCCGATAGAAAAAGACATTAAGACGAAAGAAATCAAACCGAATTCCAAATAGACTTGAGGCTTGCGATATTAGCATCTGATGAGGTGCAGACCTTTTTCCATTATTCGGGGAATTTTACTAATTTATTACTTGACTTGGCCTATTTTTGCGTACAATATTTAGCACTCTATTAAGGAGATTGCCAATCGGAAGCAAAAGGAAACGAGGATTGGTAATAAGTTGTTGTATTATAAAGAAGTATGAAGGCATTTAAGAATCTTAGTGAACGCGAGCGAGAAGTTCTCCAGAACTTGATAGATCATTATATCCAGACCGCCGACCCGGTCGGTTCGCGCATTATTGCCAATAAATACCGGATGGGCCTCTCCCCGGCCACAATTCGGAATACTATGCAGGACCTTGAAGAGATGGGATTAATTTCTCAGCCACACACCTCGGCAGGCCGGGTCCCGACCGATTTCGGGTATCGGGTTTTTGTCGATATGCTTCTGAAGCAGGAACCGCTGACGGATGCTGAGAAGGCCAAGATTAACAGTATGTATGCGGAAGGCAGAAAAGGTGTCGATGCCGTCCTCAGCCAGACCAGCAAGATTCTCGGTGACATAACGAGTCAACTGGGTATCAGTGTGGCGCCCAAATTCGATGAGGGCGTTCTGACCAAAATGACTCTAATCCCGGTTTCCGAGGGTAAAATTATAATGATTATTACCGTCAAATCTGGACTGATTAAATCGATTTTGATGGAAGTCGAATCGGATATATCTCCTAATGATTTGATGCAAATGGAATTTGTTCTCAATGAACGTCTGGCCGGCCTGACCCTGGGGCACATCAGAAAAACGATTAGCGAGCGGCTTCACGATACCGGATGTTCACCGAAGCTTATAAAACTATTTGTTGATCCGGAAATCGACCTGTGGACCGGTCTGGAAGACGGAAAATTGCACATTACCGGGACCGACAATTTGATTTCGCAGCCGGAATTTGCCGACCGCTCGAAACTCACGGAATTCGTTAAATTCCTGGAAGATAGAGCGGAACTTATGGAATTGCTCGAATCGAAATCACTCGGCGAGGGGATTGTTATTACGATCGGCAGCGAGAGCAGCATTGCCCCGATACAAAACTGCTCGCTGGTGACTTCGGGATACCGGGCCGGGAAACTTTCGGGAACGGTCGGTGTTATCGGCCCGACCCGGATGCCGTATTCGCGGCTGATATCGATTGTCGAGTACACGGCCAAGTCGTTAACAAAAGCTTTGTCTGAATCAAAGGGAAAAAATGGGAAAGAAGACTAACGAAAGTAAAAAGCGGAATATAGAAATCGATGAAGAAATTCCGTCGGAATCTGCCGAAGAAGTAGCGGCGGACGAGAACGCGGAAGAAGTAATTTCCGAGGAAGAAACCGCACCGGCAGAAAAATCGGATGAGCAGATTATCGAAGAATATAAAGAAAAAATTAAGGAGCTTGAGGATCGTCATCTTCGTCTGGCCGCCGAGTTTGATAATTATAAGAAACGAATCGCGCGTCAGTTTGAAGAAATAATCAGAAGTTCCGGCGAAAAGATCATAATTTCCCTCCTGGAAGTAATCGATAATTTTGAGCGTGCCCTCGAGGCGGCATCGAATGGGACAGATTTTAAAGCGCTTCACGAAGGTATGGAATTAACATACCAGCAACTTTATGATATTTTGAAAAAGGAGGGTGTCGAGCCGATAAAGGCGGTCGGCGAAACATTCGACCCGAATCTGCATGAAGCCATGATGCAGGTCGAATCCGATGAGTTCCCGGAGGGAGTAATCGCTCAGGAAATTTTACGGGGATACAAACTAAACGGGAGGGTCATTCGTTTTTCCAGGGTGGCGGTGAGTGCGCCGCAATCGGATAAGCGGCAGGAAGATAAAAAAGACGAACCTAATCAAGCATAATATGTTATGAAATATATGTTGAAAGTTTTTGTTTTCGAAATATAAGGAGACCAGAGATGGGAAAAGTCATTGGTATTGATTTAGGCACGACCAATTCTTGTGTGGCGGTTCTGGAAGGAAATGAACCGGTAGTTATCCCCAATCAGGAAGGGGGGAGAACCACCCCGTCGATCGTAGCCTTTACCAAATCGGGTGAGCGTTTGGTTGGCGCCTCAGCCAAGAGACAGGCGGTCACGAATCCGGAGAACACAGTTTTTTCGATAAAGCGATTCATGGGTCGACGCCACAGCGAGGTGGAAGCCGAAGAAAAAATCGTTCCTTATAAAGTAATCGCCGATGAGAAAGGTGAAGTCGTTGTCGAGGCCGGCGGAGAGAGATACGCCCCGCCGCAGATTTCGGCGATGATCCTTCAGAGTCTTAAGAAAAACGCCGAGGATTATCTTGGCTCGGAAGTCAAACAGGCGGTGATTACCGTCCCGGCGTATTTCAATGATTCCCAGCGTCAGGCGACCAAAGATGCCGGGAAGATTGCCGGACTTGAAGTCTTGAGGATAATAAACGAACCGACAGCCGCTTCGCTTGCCTATGGACTTCAGAAAAAGAGTAATGAAAAAATCGCAGTCTATGATCTGGGCGGCGGAACTTTCGATATTTCCATACTTGAATTGGGTGACGGTGTCTTTGAGGTCCGCTCGACGAACGGGGACGGTCATCTGGGCGGCGATGATTTCGATCAGCGTATTATTGACTGGATGGCGGATGAATTCAAGAAGACGAGTGGAATCGACCTGAGGCAGGATCGCATGGCGTTGCAGAGATTGAAGGAAGCGGCCGAGAAGGCCAAATGCGAGCTGTCAACGACGATGCAAACCAATATAAATCTTCCCTTTATCACCGCCGACCAGAATGGTCCCAAACATTTTGACATGACGCTTACGCGGGCAAAACTCGAACAATTGGTCGATGATCTTCTCCAGCGAAGTGTCGGACCGTGCAAGAAGGCTCTGGAAGATGCCAAACTGAGCCCGGCTGATATCGATGAAGTTATTCTTGTCGGCGGTCAGACACGGATGCCTAAAGTCCATGAACTTGTTAAAGAGTTATTCGGGAAGGAAGCCAACAAGGGTGTCAATCCGGATGAAGTTGTTGCCGTCGGCGCCGCGATTCAGGCCGGTGTACTGGCCGGGGATATGAAAGATGTGGTACTGCTTGATGTCACGCCGTTGTCGCTCGGTATTGAAACGCTCGGCGGCGTTATGACAAGACTGATCGATCGTAACACGACGATTCCGACGCGAAAGAGCCAGATTTTCTCCACCGCATCCGACAATCAACCGGCCGTCAGTATTCATGTTCTTCAGGGTGAAAGGCAGATGGCAATCGATAACCGCACGCTGGGGCGATTCGACCTGACCGATATCCCTCCGGCGCCGCGCGGGATTCCTCAGATTGAGGTCGGTTTTGATATTGATGCCAATGGTATCGTGCATGTCTCGGCCAAAGATTTGGGGACCGGTAAAGAGCAGTCGATTAAGATTCAAACATCATCCGGCCTGTCGGACCGGGAAATAGACAAAATGGTCAAGGATGCCGAGGCCCATGCGGATGAGGATAAGAAAAAAGAGGAATTGATCAAAGCACGCAATGAGGCCGATCAGCTTGCCTACACGACCGAGAAGACTTTAAAAGAGTACGGCGACAAAATATCGGAGGATGAAAAAAAGTCGATTGGCGAAAAAATCGAGAAACTTAAATCGGCCCTCGGTTCGGAATCGGCCGAGACTATTAATTCCGCCAAAGAGGAGTTAATGCAGGCATCGCATAAGCTGGCCGAAGAGATGTACAAACAGTCGGCGTCTCAACAGCAGGAAGCCGGTGAGCAACCGGGTGCCGGTACGGGAGCCGGCGCCGGTGCGGCAGGGCAGACGGGTGGCGCTGAATCGGGAGGTGAGGAAGAAAAACCGAAAGGTGAAGGCGCCGTCGATGCCGATTTCGAAGTGGTCGATGACAATAAATAAAGGCTGTGATATTGCAGGCATTTGTATAGGTCGCTGAACAAACAGATGGAAAAAAGAGATTATTATGAAGTCCTCGGTGTGATGAGAAACGCCTCGGAAAACGAAATAAAATCTGCATATCGCAAGCTGGCTCTAAAATATCATCCGGATCGGAATCCGGGGGATAAATCGGCCGAGGAAAATTTCAAGCAGGCGACCGAAGCATACGAGGTTCTGAAAGATCAAAAAAAGCGGCAAATGTATGACCAGTTCGGTCATGCGGGGGTATCCGGGGCCGGTTTTGGAGGCGGCGGTTTCGGCTTCGGCGGTTTCGATCTCAGTGACGCTCTGCGGGCATTTATGCGTGATTTCGGCGGTTTTGGGGGATTTGGTTTCGATGAATTTTTCGGCGGCAGCCGGGGTCGGCGTGGAAGGTATAATCGCGGTGAAGATTTAAGAGCGACGGTATCTCTGACTTTAAGTGAGATAGCGACCGGTGTTGAAAAGAAATTGAAAGTCAGACGTTTTGAAGAATGCGATGAATGCGGCGGTTCGGGTGTCGCTCCCGGAACATCGCGCAGCACCTGTCCCGATTGCCGCGGGGCAGGGCAGGTACGGACTATCTCGAAGACGTTTCTGGGAACGATTCAGCAGGTTAGAACCTGCCCGCGCTGTCGCGGTACCGGTGAGGTGATTTCCAATCCCTGTCCGGTTTGTCGGGGCGAAGGGCGAACTAAGGGCGTCTCAACTGTGAAGATAAAGGTCCCGTCAGGAGTCGCAGCCGGCAATTATATGACACTGGAAAATCAGGGTAACGCGGCACGCAATAAAGGCCAGCCGGGCGATCTTATTGTTGTCTTTGACGAAAGAGAAGATGATATTTTCACGCGCCAGGGCGACAATATAATTTGTATGATTCCGATATCGTTCACGATGGCTGCCCTGGGCGGGGAACTTCAGGTGCCGACATTGAACGGAAATCATCAGTTGAAAATTCCGCCCGGTACGCAAACCGGCAAAGTATTTCGATTGCGGGGGAAAGGGATTCCTCACCTGAACGCTCACGGGATCGGTGACGAACTGGTGCAGGTGACGGTCTGGACACCGGATAAACTTTCGCCCGAGGATGAACATCTTCTAAAAACGCTGGA
>Ga0315537_1000887_pt1 | contig 23797 bp, 21 predicted proteins | sample SalMarSW160270MG_FD_203091 | JGI IMG/M metagenome (GOLD analysis project Ga0315537, IMG submission 203091) | Salt marsh sediment microbial communities from the Plum Island Ecosystem LTER, Massachusetts, United States - Salt Marsh Sediment SW1602-70 ...
GTTCAAAAATGTCACCCCAAGCAAAGCTTGGACAAAGTAAACCAGATATTGTCCGATTTCAAGAGCGGCAGGCAGGATTCAGCGGCATTCTGGATAAATCTCGGGGAGAGGAAGGTATATATCAGATATTTTCCTGTGCGGGATAAGGGAGGCAAGTATCTGGGCACGCTGGAAGCCACCCAGGATATCACGGAAATAAAGAAGATCGAGGGAGAAAAGAGGCTGTTGGAGTATAGAAAGGCTGAATAAATGAAAGCAAGACAAATAAAGACAAATGTTTACTGGATAGGCGCTATCGACTGGGACAGGCGTCTCTTTGACGCCTTGATACCTCTTCCCGATGGAACAAGCTATAATTCTTACCTGGTTCAGGGCAGCCAGAAAGTTGCTTTGATAGATACCGTGGACCTCTCCATGACACACGTCCTCATGGCTTATCTTGAGAATGTTTCCGGTATTGACTATGTCATTGCCAACCATGCCGAGCAAGACCACGCAGGCAGCATCCCTCAGGTTTTAGAGAAATATCCCAATGCTAAAGTGGTCACCACGCCTAAAGGCAAAGATTTGCTCGAGGCTCTCTTGCTTATCCCGGAGGACAGATTTATCACCGTAAGCGATGGTGAAACTTTATCCCTGGGGGATAAAACCCTGGAATTTATCCATGCTCCCTGGGTACACTGGCCTGAGACCATGCTTACATATTTGCGGGAAGACAAGATACTCTTCCCTTGCGACCTTTTCGGCTCCCATCTGGCTACCACAGACTTGTATGTAACTGACGAAGGGCAGGTCTATGAAGCAGCTAAAAGATACTATGCTGAAATCATGATGCCTTTCCGCACCAGTATTGAGAAACATTTAGAAAAACTGAACGGTTATAAGATTGACGTCATCGCCCCCAGCCACGGCCCCATGTATGACAAACCTTCGTTTATCCTGAAGGCATATCGAAGCTGGGTATCCGGTCCACCGAAAAACACAGTGGTCTTGCCTTATATCTCCATGCACGGAAGCACCCAGAAAATGGTGGAATATTTTGTGGGAGCCTTGGCTGACAGAGGTGTCACGGTTAAGCAGTTCAACTTGGCGGTAGCTGATATTGGGAAACTGGCCATGGCATTGGTGGACGCTGCCACTATGGTCATCGGCACGCCTACAGTTCTGGTCGGTCCACATCCTAACGTTGCCTATGCGGCATTTCTAGCCAATGCATTAAGACCCGGGCTCCAGTTCGTCTCCATCATCGGCTCCTATGGCTGGGGCAGCAAGGCTGTAGAGCAACTCAAGGGGATGATTCCCAATCTTAAGGCGGAGGTGCTGGACCCCGTGCTCAGCAAGGGATTTCCCAGAGAGGAAGATTTCAAGGCCCTGGGCAACTTAGCCAACACCATTGCACAAAAGCATAAAGAGCATGGCTTTGCCTGACAATGTCTTGCTTATATAGGGTTGGGAATGGATAGGGCAATAACAATCCTGTGGTACTTTGGCCATAACGGAAATGTCATAAATTTGTAATTTTTTTGACCACCGTTTTATAACTTCTCCATTAGTTCTGGTCTAAGATTGCAGCATGAAAATATCGTTAGAGTGTGCCAATAATGCCATTATGAGCTATCCTTTGGGTGGAGTGGTGAATTTGTCCAGATGATGACAGATACAATGAATCACAAGAAAGGAGGAAGCAATGAACTACTGGATGTGCGATGAATGCAACTATGTATTTGAGGCTGAGACGCCGCCGGACACATGTCCTGGTTGCCATGCTAAATGTACCTTTATGAATGTCAGTTGCTATATTCCTGACTGCGGTGGACCAGGTAATTACGACCCCAAGTTGGTGGCTCAGCATGCCAGGGAATCAGAAAATAGGCTTAAATAGTCTCAACTGAGGAGGTGGCTAACGGCAAAGTTGGGAAAGCACACAGGAAATCAAAGTAGCAGCATAGTTATTTAAAGGAGGTATCGAACATGGAAGAAGTAAAAGAACAAACAGGGCACATGCCCCGGATAGGCGAGCCGGCACCAGCTTTTGAGGCAGTAACCACTCACGGGGTGCTCAAGCTGGAAGATTTCAAGGGTAGCTGGCTGATTCTCTTTTCCCACCCGGCGGATTTCACCCCGGTGTGCACTACTGAGTTCATCGCTTTTACCGAGATTCATCCAAAACTACAAAAGCGAGGGGTAGAGCTTCTGGGCCTCAGTGTAGATAGTGTCTCCTCGCACATCGCCTGGGTGCGCAACGTGGAGGAGAAAACCAAGGTGAAGATACCATTCCCCATTATCGCTGACCTCAGCAAGGAGGTTTCTCTGGCCTATGGCATGATTCACCCCGGTCAGAGCAAGACCGAGACTGTCCGATGCGTGTTCATAATCGACCCTAACCAGATTATCAGGACAATACTCTACTACCCGCTGACCACCGGCAGGAACATGGATGAAATACTGAGAATAATAGATGCATTACAAACAACTGACAAGAATGCTGTAGCTACTCCGGCTAACTGGAGGCCAGGTGATATGGTAGTAGTGCCGCCGCCGAACACGCAAGAAATGGCTGAAGAGAGGCTTAAGCAAGGGTATGAGTGCGTGGACTGGTATCTGTGCAAGAAAAAAATCTAGACATATCTTTATAGGAGGATAATATGGCATGTATTAGCCCTGATGGTAAACCTACCGAGTCAGGTTCCAAGATGCTCCGCGCCTTAAAGACAGGGTTGAAATCTCCTGAGGAGATTTCCAATGAGGCCGGTCTCCCCCTGTTTAGGGTGAGAAGCGGACTGCGCGAACTTGCCGAGGCTGGTTTAGCCAGCCAAAAAGGTGACAAATACGAACTATCATCCAAGGGTAGTGAGATGTTAGGTGCCTAGGATCTACTTGATTGCCCAATAGGGGATAGTCTGTGAGACAGGCGACAAGAAACTATTTCCTGGCAGTTTTTATGTTCCTGCTAGGCATAGTCGAGGTTGTATCTGGCTTCGTACTGTGGCTCGTTCTATCTGGAGGTGAGGGCTACATGGGAGGCAGAGGTTTAGCTTCAGAAGCTACCTTCTTGTGGTCAAGGGGTACTTGGATTGACTTGCATACGGTGGTTGGTGTTATTTTGGTGGTTGTAGTGGTCATACATCTGATCCTGCACAGGAAATGGATACTTCGCATGACTAAGAGACTGGGCGCAGAAGAAACTAATTAAGGAGGAGCGAATGGACAAGGACAAAATTATTGCTTTACTAAATCAGGACCTGGAGGGTGAACATGCAGCCGTCATTCAATATCTGGTCCACGCCTATGCCATGGGCGAGGGAGAGATGGCCTGTGAAATCGAAGCTATCGCCCGGGAGGAAATGCGCCATTTTGACTGGCTGGCTGAGATCATAGTCGGCCTGGGTGGCACTCCCAGCCTTGAGAGGGGAGACATGCGCACAGGCGGAGAGTCGGTTCCCGATTGGATGAAAAACGACGTGCTTCAGGAGAAAGATGCCATCACCTTATATGAGGAACACATCAGGGCCATAGGCGACCCCAAGATTAAACGTCTGTTGCGGCGAATTCTCTCCGATGAAAAGTCGCACCAGGGCGACTTTGAACACTTTGTGAACAAAGCCCAAAAGGAAGGTGCCCGGGATTTAAGAGGCGCCCGACAGGACAAGGTTACCCAGGTCCTCAATTGGGGCATCGAGCATGAATATACCGTTATACTTCAATACCTCCTCCACTCCTATATGACGCCCAACGAGGATGTCAAGGAAGAAATGGAGGACCAGGCTATAAACGAGATGCAACATCTTGGATGGCTTGCTGAGGAGATGGTTGACCAAAAAAGCAGTCCCAGGATTGAGCACACCGAGGTGGATAAATCCACCAAGACCGCTGACATGCTTCGGGCAGATATCAAGATCGAAAAAAAGGTAGCTGCTGAATATGACCGCGCTGCCAAAGAAATTGAAGAGCCTGATCTGAAAAAGCTCCTTGTCCGGATAAGGGATCACGAAATATACCATGCCGATGTATTTGAAGACCTGCTGAAGGAAGAGGAAAAACGGGGCTAATTGGTGTGTTGAGCTAGCAGCGGAATGCCAGCTCGAGCCTCGGCAATAATTGAGGAGAGCTGCCCCAGCAATTGACTAATGCGTTATGAAGCTGGAAGAAGCTATATCTTAGTGGAAATTTAGGTCATTTCACCCTAAACTGCAAATTTCGGAAATCTAAACTATTAAGACGTGGGGCGGGGAAAAAGATATGACTGATAAAACTAATTCAAAGAAAGCTGGCAAGGCTTCAATCCAGATAACAGGGATGACCTGCGCTACCTGTGCAGCTACTATCAAGAAGGGTCTTTCCCAGACTCCCGGTGTGGAACAAGCTGATGTTAACTTCGCTTCGGAGAAGGCTTCAATAGAATATGATCCCACGAAGGTCGACCTTGCCAGAATTAAGGATACCGTCTCGCAATTGGGGTATGGAGTCGCCACCAGGAAATCCATATTCCCGGTAAGCGGAATGACATGCGCTTCCTGCGTTGCTCGCGTCGAAGAAGCTCTCTCCAGCGTGCCAGGGGTGATTTCAGCCAGCGTGAATCTGGCTTCGGAGAAGGCCACCGTGGAATATGTGGAAGGAACGGGGCTGGCTGACATGAGACGAGCGGTAAAAGACGCCGGCTATGAACTTGGTCCTGAGGTCCAGGCTCTGGAGGATGTGACAACTGTTGCCCAGCGAGAAACTCGGGCTCTAAGGAATAGGTTTATCATCGCCGCTATCCTCACCGCGTCAATCATGGCCTTGAGCTGGGGTACTTCCTTTGTTGGGAAACCCTATCTATTGTGGGCTCTGGCTACGCCAGTGCAGTTCTGGGCGGGTTTGCGCTTCTACCGAGGGGCGTGGGGTGCGCTGAAACACAAGACCTCCGATATGAATACTCTGATCGCATTAGGTACCTCGGTGGCTTACTTCTACAGCATGATAGCTGTTATTTCCCCAAGTCTTTTTGCCACGGGCGTAACGGAACCCCACTTATACTTCCATACCTCAGCGGCGATTATAACCTTGATTCTACTTGGCCGTTTTCTGGAAGCTAGAGCCAAAGGACAGACCTCGGCAGCAATAAAGAAGCTTATTGGTATGCAACCGAAGACTGCTCTGGTTATCCGTGATGGCGAGCAGAGGAAAATTCCCGTTGAAGAGGTTAAGGTCGGTGACCTTATCCTGGTACGTCCCGGCGAGAGGGTGCCCGTAGATGGCGTAGTGCGCCAGGGCTACTCCAGTGTTGATGAGTCCATGATTACCGGGGAGAGTATACCAGTGGAGAAAAATGAGGGGGGTGAGGTTATCGGGGCCACTATTAACAAGACAGGCAGCCTTGAAATCGAAGCAAGCAAGGTGGGCAAGGATACAACGCTGGCTCATATCGTCCGAATGGTGGAGGAAGCGCAGGGAAGCAAGGCTCCTATTCAGCGTCTTGCTGACGTTATCGCCAGCTACTTTGTGCCGGCGGTGATTGGCATTGCCATCGTGACCTTCGTAGTCTGGTATTTGGTAGGACCAGCTCCGGCCCTCACTTTTGCCTTCCTCAACTTTGTCGCTGTGCTTGTTATCGCCTGCCCCTGCGCCTTGGGGCTGGCTACTCCAACCGCGATTATGGTCGGCACGGGCAAGGGAGCCGAGCAGGGGATTCTCATCAGGAATGGCGAGGCTCTGGAGAGGGCTCACCAGATAAACGCTGTTCTCTTGGATAAGACAGGCACTCTGACCCTTGGCGAGCCTGTGGTAACTGACATAATCTCTGTTCGTTCTTTTTCTAGGGAAGAGGTCCTCCAGCTAGCTGCCTCCGCTGAGCATAACTCAGAGCACCCACTTGGCGAGGCTGTGGTCAAGGCTGCTCTGGAAAAGAGGCTGGAATTATCTCCATCCTCAGATTTTAATGCCATCCCGGGGCAGGGTGTAGAAGCTTCGGTGGAGGGGAAAAAGCTTTTTCTGGGCAACCTCAAGTTAATGGAGGAACAAGGCCTTTCCCTAAACGGGCTGGATGAGAAAGCCGCTAAACTTCTCGAACAAGGTAAGACGGTGATGTTCCTGGGACTGGATAGTCAAGTAGCAGGAATCGTTGCTCTGGCTGATACCCTAAAGCCAGGCGCCAAAGAGGCGCTCCAAGCACTGCGCAAGATGGGTATTGAAACAGCCATGCTCACCGGGGACAACCGACGCACGGCAGAAGCTATTGCTCGAGAGGCAGGCATTGATCGTGTCCTGGCTGAGGTGCTCCCTGAGCATAAGGCCAGAGAAGTCAAAAAATTACAGGAAGAGGGGAAGGTGGTGGCAATGGTGGGCGATGGAATTAACGACGCTCCAGCATTAGCCCAGGCAGATGTTGGTATCGCTATCGGTACGGGTACCGATGTTGCCATGGAGACTGGAGATATTACTCTGATTAAGGGGGATTTGACGGGAGTGGTAACCGCTATATCTCTGAGCAAACGGACCATGAGGACTATCAAGCAGAACCTCTTCTGGGCATTTGCTTACAATACTGCTCTAATCCCGATAGCAGCCGGGGTGCTGTATCTTGCCTTCGGGAATACAGGTGTACCCACTGGGCTTCGTTTTGCCTTGGGGGAGTATGGTTTCCTGAATCCTATATTGGCCGCCGGAGCCATGGCTGCTAGCTCCATTACTGTCGTATCCAACTCCCTTCGTCTAAGGAGGTTTAAGCCAGTTAAACTTGGCACTTAATGAGAGGAGGTGCTCAATGGCCATAGACCCAGTTTGCAAAATGGAGGTAGAGGAAGCTAAGGCAGCAGCTACTTCCGAGCACAAGGGAAAGAAATACTACTTCTGCGCTGTTGGTTGCAAGAAGGCTTTCGACCAGAATCCTGAAAAATACCTCGCCAAAAGTTAGTCTGGCTAGGTGAGCAAGGCTTTGCTGAATAGCTCGGATTTGTGAAAGGAGGTGCCTCATGGGTGAGTTTACAGAGGTGTTTAAAATAGACGAACTGAAAAACGGAACGATGAAGACAGCAAACGTGGCAGGGCATCAAATTCTTTTGGCCAGGGTTGGGGATAAGTATTATGCCGTTGACAATCTCTGCTCTCATATGAAAGGGAATTTATCGCAGGGTAAACTGGAAGGTACTGTGGTCACTTGTCCCCTGCATGGCTCTCAATTTGATATCACTAATGGTCGGGTAGTCCGCTGGTTAAAAGGGGGACTAATGTCGAAGGTGGGTAAAGCAGTCAAGCCGTCCAAAGACCTTACGGTGTACAATGTGAAGGTGGAAGGCGACAGAGTCTTGGTAGAGGTCTAGCCTTGTCTTGGCCAGGAAGCCTTGCGGAAGGACAGTATTGTGATGAAGTTAGCTTGTGCGTCAGATGAAATAAAAACGTTAGCACCTGGGGAGGTCAAGGCACTATTAGACAAGGACAAGAAGGGTGAGTTTCTTCTACTAGATGTCAGACAGCCTGAAGAGTATGAAGTTGGGCATATCCCCGGGGCTATATTTATTCCGCTGGGTGAATTGGAAGCCAGGCAGGAAGAGTTGGAACGAGATAAGAAGATCATCACCTATTGTCGCTCAGGGCGCAGGAGCATGGCAGCAGCCATAGCGCTTTGTGGCCTGGGATTTAAAGATGTTAACCACCTCGAAGGTGGTATTCTCAACTGGCATAATGAGACTATAGGTGGAATGCCTAAAGCGAGGCCTGAGTTGGTAACTGAAGTGGCTGATGTTAAAGATATATTAATGCTGGCTATTAAACTGGAGAAGGGTTCCTGGGATTTCTATTTAGCGGCTAAAGAAAAGGCTGCATCGCCGCAGGTGAAGGAGAAATTCCAGATGCTAGCCGATGCCGAAGATGGACATATGCAGAGGCTCTGGGAGCGCGCAATCACCCTGCTTGGGAAAGGGGCGCTTCCGCCTTTGGAGAAGCTCAAGCAAGAGCTTAAGGTGGAACACATGGAAGGTGCTATTGAGATCAGTCCTGCTCTAGTCAAAGTAGATGAGGAATTCTCTGATGAAATGGAGGCACTGGAAATAGCATTGGAGAAGGAATATATGTCATATGATTTCTATAAGCGAACTTCGGTGTTGGTGGAGGACCCAGGTGCTAAGACGCTCCTTCATGAATTAGCCCTGGAAGAACGGAATCATGCTGACATTTTACTCAAGCAGGTATCGGAAATCGTTCGACAACAATGATTGAGAGGAGATAGCGCAGATGATTTTTGAGCGCATAAAATCAGAAGGAATAGCCCACAACTCTTATATGATTGGCTCGGAAAACGATGCTGCCGTGATCGACCCTCGACGTGACTGCCAGGTTTATATCGACCTGGCCCAGCAAAGAGGACTGAAAATCAAATACATTTTTGAAACTCATCGTAACGAAGATTATGTCATTGGCTCTGTTGAGCTGAATCACTTCACCGGTGCTGAGATTTATCATGGTCCCGGGCTGGACTGGAAATATGGCAATACCTTGAAAGAGGGGCAGGGATTTCAAATTGGCAAGCTCAGGGTGACCTCTATACACACTCCCGGGCACACTGACGAGAGCATATCCTATGCAGTGACTGACCTTTCCGCTGGCGAAGCCACGGTAATGGTATTCACGGGGGATGCACTATTTGTGGGCGATGTCGGCAGAACTGACCTATACGGTACCGAAGAGGCTCCAAGGCTGGCATCAAATCTCTATGACAGTATCTTCAATAAGCTCCTTCCCTTGGGGGATGGGGTCATTCTGTGTCCAACTCATGGGGCAGGCTCGGTCTGTGGCATGAATATTGCCGACCGGGATGAAAGTACCCTAGGTATAGAAAGAGCCCAAAACCCTCTACTTCAGATGAGCAAGGACGAATTCATAAAATATAAAGTAGCTGAGAAGCCAGAGAGGCCTCATTACTTCCGCCAGATGGAGAAGTATAATTTGGGAGGTCCTCCTCTACTAGGGTGTATACCCTTGCCGGCTCCGCTTACTCCAGCTGAGTTCGAGGAAGAGATGGAGCGAGGGGTGGTAGTTGTTGACACGAGTTATCCCGCTGCCTTTGGCGGCGCCCATATCAAGGGGTCTTACAGCATCTGGCTTGAAGGACTGCCTGTTTTTGCTGGCTGGGTATTATCTTATGACAAGCCTATCCTGTTGGTATTGGACGACCAGCATCATCTGGAAAAGGCAGTCCGCTATTTGATGCGCACCGGCTACGACCGGATTGCCGGCTATCTCAAGGGTGGTGTAGAAGGCTGGTACAATGCGGGGTTTCCTGTGGAGCATCTACAAGTCTTGACGGTGCACGAACTTAAAGCCAAGATAGACCGCGGGGAACAATTAACCATATTAGATGATAGGGGAGAGAATGAATGGAACGCGGGCCACATAAAGGGTGCCCAGCATATATATGTAGGGCATATTCAAGAGAGAATGGCGGATATTCCCAGAGATAAACCGGTGGCTATGTTCTGTAATGTCGGGCACCGCGCCGGGCTTGGCGCTAGTATCCTTCTCCGGGAAGGCTGTCGGGAAGTGTACAATGTACTGGGCAGCATGACAGCCTGGAGGGCTGCCGGCTATACTATATCCACCGAATAGCTACTCATCGGGGAAAAAATCTTTGGATAGTGTGATAAGGAGCTTCAGGATGCAGGTAAAGAGGCCTGGTAAGAATTATTTAAGGAGGTCAAGCTATGTCTGAATTATCTTTGCCATTTGAGTCCAGATATTTTCCTGTAAGGAAGTTTCTCGATATGTACCAGAAATCCCTGGAGGAGCCGGAGGAGTTCTGGGCAGAACAGGCGCGCCAGCTGGACTGGTTCAAGACCTGGGACAAGGTATTGGAATGGAAACCGCCCTTTGCCAGATGGTTTGTAGGTGGGATGCTGAATGCCTCGCATATATGTGTGGACCGTCATGCAAAGTCATGGCGCAGAAGTAAAGTGGCTATATACTGGGAAGGTGAGCCAGGGGACAGTAAGCTCTTAAGCTATTCCACGCTATATCGTGAAGTCAACAGGTATGCCTCGGTCTTGAAGAATTGCGGTATAGGCAAGGGGGACAATGTTGCCTTATATCTGCCGATGATACCGGAGCTGCCTATTTTCATGCTGGCATGTGCCAGGCTTGGGGCAATTCATACAGTAGTGTTCTCCGGTTTCGGTGCTCAAGCATTGGCTGATAGGGTCAATGATATACAAGCCAAGTTACTGGTAACTGCCGATGGGGGATTTCGGAGGGGGAAGATAGTCCCGCTGAAGAGTATAGCCAACGAGGCCTTAACAAAGTGCCCTTCGGTGGAAAAAGTGATTGTGGTTAAAAGAACCGGATCTCAAGTCACCGTAAAAAAGCCAAAGGAATCATGGCTGGATGACCTGCTTGAAGAGGCATCACTCTACGTGGAGCCAGAGCCAGTAGAGTCGAATCACCCTCTTTATGTACTGTACACTTCAGGTACCACAGGCAAGCCTAAAGGGATTGTCCACAGCACAGGTGGCTATCTGGTACACAATTGTTCGGCTTATAAGTGGGTCTTCGACCTTCGAGAGGAATCGGTCTACTGGTGCACTGCTGATATTGGCTGGGTTGCCGGGCATAGTCAGGTAGTGTACGCGCCATTAGCACATGGGGCAGCCACAGTAATTTACGAAGGGGCTCCCGACTATCCTACGATTGAAAGATGGTGGGACATTATCGAGAAGTACGGGGTTACCATATTTTATACCTCACCGACAGCCATCAGGATGTTAATGGCATGCGGGGAGGGAATGGTGAAAAATCATGACCTCAGCAGTCTGGAGCTATTAGGGAGTGTGGGGGAGCCAATTAATCCCGAGGCCTGGCTCTGGTTTTATCGCCATGTCGGTGGTGAAAGCTGTCCTATTGTTGATACCTGGGGGCAGACTGAAACTGGAAGCGCCCTGATTTCGCCTTGCCCTGGCATAGAGTGTGTGCCTTTGAAGCCGGGCTCAGTAACGCTACCACTGCCGGGGGTGGAAGCTGATATATTCGACGATGACGGCAAGCCAGTGGCGATGGGGCAGAGGGGTTTCCTGGTGATAAAGAGACCATGGCCGGGGATGCTCCTTGGCATACATGGAGGGTTGGAACGCTACAAGAAAGAATATTGGTCACGTTTCCCCGGCGTTTACTATACCGGTGACTACGCGGTAAGGGATGAAGACGGATACTTCTGGATCCTGGGGAGGGCCGATGAGGTGCTTAAAGTGGCCGGGCATAGAATAGGCACTGCTGAGTTAGAGGATGTTGCTATCTCACATCCTAAAATAGCTGAAGCAGCGGTTGTGGGCAAGGATGACCCGGTGAAGGGCGAGAGCATCGTCGTCTTTGTCAGGCTTGAAGAAGGCGTTGCTCCTTCTCCGAGCTTGAAAAAGGAACTTGCTGGTCACATACGAAAAGCGATGGGTCCTGTAGCAGTTCCTGATGAAGTTTATTTCGTCGCCAGGCTACCTAAGACAAGGAGTGGCACAGTTATGCGGCGGGTTTTGAAGGCTGTGGCCAATAATACCGCAATAGGAGACGTCACGGCTCTGGAAGACAAAAGCTCGGTGGAGGAAATAATGAAGGCCTATAAAGAACTCAAGGAAGAGAAGGTAAAGAAGAGTGGAAAGAAGAAGGGGAATAGGAAGTAAGATGTCGCCAGATATTGTTGTAGTTGCCCAATTTGTTGGGCAGAGGGGCGTGGTCGGAGATTGTGCTTGGTAAATCAGTCAACTACAAAATGCGAAGAATAATTGGAGGAATTTAAGTTATGGCTGAATTATCTTTACCATTTAAGTCCAAATACTTTCCTCTGAGGAAATTTCTTGATATTTACCAGAAATCCCTGGAGGAGACAGAAGAGTTCTGGGCGGAAGAGGCACGCAAACTGGATTGGTTTAAGACCTGGGACAAGGTGCTGGAATGGGAGCCGCCATTTGCCAGATGGTTCGTAGGTGGGAAACTGAATGCCTCATATATATGTGTGGACCGCCATGTAAAGACGTGGCGCAGGAGTAAGGTGGCTATATACTGGGAAGGTGAGTCGGGAGACAGCAGGGCCTTAAGCTATTCCACGTTATATCGTGAAGTCAACAGGTTCGCCTCTGTCTTGAAGAATTGCGGTATAGGTGATGGGGACAATGTTGTCTTATATCTGCCGATGATACCGGAGTTGCTTATTTTCATGCTGGCATGTGCCAGGATTGGGGCAATTCACACAGTGATTTTCTCCGGTTTCAGTGCTCAAGCATTGGCTGATAGAGTCAACGATATACAAGCCAAGTTGTTGGTAACTGCCGATGGGGGATTTCGGAAGGGGAAGGTAATCCCGTTAAAGAGTATAGCCGACGAGGCTTTAACAAGGTGCCCCTCGGTGGAAAAGGTGATTGTGGTTAAACGAACTGGGTCTCAAGTTACCATAAAGACGCCAAAAGAATCGTGGCTGGATGACCTGCTTGAAGAGGCAGCACTCTTCGTGGAACCGGAGCCGGTAGAATCGAATCACCCTCTTTATGTGCTGTACACTTCAGGTACTACAGGTAAGCCTAAAGGAATTGTCCACAGTACAGGTGGCTATATGGTACACAATTGTTCTGCTTATAAGTGGGTCTTCGACCTTCGAGAGGAATCGGTCTACTGGTGTACTGCTGATATTGGCTGGCTTACCGGGCATAGCCAGATAGTGTATGCTCCGCTGGCACATGGAGCGGCTACAGTCATTTACGAAGGGGCTCTCGACTATCCTACGATTGAAAGGTGGTGGGACATTATCGAGAAGTACGGGGTTACCGTATTCTATACTGCGCCGACAGCCATCAGGATGTTTATGGGATATGGGGAAGAGATACTAAAAAAGCATGACCTCAGCAGTCTGGAGCTATTAGGAAGCGTAGGAGAGCCAATTAATCCCGAGGCCTGGCTCTGGTTTTATCGACATGTCGGTGGTGAAAGATGTCCCGTCGTTGATACCTGGGGGCAAACTGAGACCGGTGGCAACATGATTTCACCTTGCCCTGGCATAGAGTGTTTGCCCTTGAAGCCTGGCTCAGCAACATTGCCAATGCCGGGAGTGGAGGTTGATATATTCGATGAAGATGGCAAATCAATGCCGATGGAGCAGAGAGGTTTCCTGGTAATAAAGAGGCCCTGGCCGGGGATGCTCCTGGGCATACACGGAGACCCGGAACGTTACAAGGAGGCCTATTGGTCGCGGTTTCCCGGAGTTTACTATACCGGTGACTATGCAGTAAAGGACAAAGATGGATACTTCTGGATACTGGGGAGGGCTGATGAGGTACTTAAAGTGGCCGGACATAGGATAGGTACCGCTGAATTAGAGGATGCTGCTGTCTCATATCCTCAAATAGCTGAAGCAGCAGTTGTGGGTAAAGCGGACCCGGTGAAGGGTGAGAGTATCGTCATCTTTGCTAGACTTAAAGAAGGCGTGGAGCCTTCTCCGGACCTGAAAAAGGAACTCGCTGGTCACATACGCAGAGAGGTAGGGCCTATAGCAGTTCCTGATGAAGTTTATTTCGTTGCCAGGCTACCCAAGACAAGGAGCGGCAAGGTTGTGCGACGGATTTTGAAGGCCGTGGCCAATAATACTGCCATAGGTGACGTCACGACTCTGGAAGATGAAAGCTCTGTGGAGGAAATAATCAAGGCCTATAAAGAGTTCAAGGAAGAGAATGTAAAGAAAAAGTAAGATGCTGCCAGATATTCATGTACCTGCGTGGATAGAAACATTGGAGGAATTTAAGTTATGAGTGAATTATCTTTGCCATTTAAGTCCCGATATTTTCCTCTGAGGAAAATCCTCGATATTTACCAGGAGTCCCTTGAGGAGACGGAAGAGTTCTGGACGGAAGAGGCACGCAAACTGGATTGGTTTAAGACCTGGGACAAGGTATTGGAATGGGAGCCACCATTTGCCAGATGGTTCGTAGGTGGGAAACTGAATGCCTCGTATATATGTGTGGACCGCCATGTAAAGACGTGGCGCAGGAGTAAGGTGGCTATATACTGGGAAGGTGAGCCGGGAGACAGTAGAGGATTAAGCTATTCCACGTTATATCGTGAAGTCAACAGGTTCGCCTCCGTCTTGAAGAATAATGGTATAGGCAAAGGGGACAAGGTTGTCTTATATCTGCCGATGATACCCGAGCTGCCTATTTTCATGCTGGCATGTGCCAGGATTGGGGCAATTCACACAGTGATTTTTTCCGGTTTCAGTGCTCAAGCATTGGCTGATAGAGTCAACGATATACAAGCCAAGTTACTGGTAACTGCCGATGGGGGATTTCGGAGGGGGAAGGTAATCCCGCTGAAGAGTATAGCCGATGAGGCTTTGACAAGGTGTCCCTCGGTGGAGAAGGTTATTGTGGTTAAAAGAACCGGATCTCAGGTCACCATAAAGGCGCCAAAAGAATCTTGGCTGGATGACCTGCTTGAGAAGGCAGCACTCTACGTGGAACCGGAGCCGGTAGAAGCAGACCATCCCCTCTATATACTATACACTTCAGGTACTACAGGTAAGCCTAAAGGAATTGTCCACAGCACAGGTGGCTATCTGGTACACAATTGTTCTGCTTATAAGTGGGTCTTTGACATTCGAGAGGAGTCGGTCTACTGGTGTACTGCTGATATTGGCTGGGTTACAGGGCATAGCCAGGTAGTGTATGCTCCATTAGCACATGGGGCAGCCATGGTACTTTATGAGGGGGCTCCCGACTATCCTACGATTGAAAGGTGGTGGGACATTATCGAGAAGTATGGAGTCACCATATTTTACACCTCGCCGACAGCCATCAGGATGTTCATGGGATATGGTGAGGAGATGCTAAACAAGTATGACCTCAGCAGTCTGGAGCTACTAGGGAGCGTGGGAGAGCCCATTAATCCCGAGGCCTGGCTCTGGTTTTATCGCCATGTCGGTGGTGAAAGATGTCCCATTGTTGATACCTGGTGGCAGACTGAGACCGGTGGCGTTATGATTTCGCCCTGCCCTGGCATAGAGTGTGTGCCTCTGAAGCCTGGGTCAGCAACATTCCCGCTGCCGGGAGTGGAAGTTGATGTAGTTGGTGAGGATGGCAAGCCGGTGCCGGCGGAGCAGAGAGGTTTCCTGGTAATAAAGAGGCCCTGGCCCGGGATGCTCCTTGGCATACACGGAGACCCGGAACGCTACAAGGAGGCCTATTGGTCACGTTTCCCCGGCGTTTACTATACCGGTGACTATGCCGTAAAGGACAAAGATGGATACTTCTGGGTCCTGGGGAGGGCGGATGAGGTACTTAAAGTGGCCGGACATAGAATGGGTACCGCTGAATTAGAAGACGCTGCTGTCTCACATCCTCAAGTAGCTGAAGCAGCAGTTGTGGGTAAAGCGGACCCGGTGAAGGGCGAGAGCATCATCGTCTTTGCCAGGCTAAAAGAAGGTGTTGACCCTTCTCCGGACCTGAAAAAGGACCTCGCTGGTCACATGCGAAAAGTGGTGGGGCCTATAGCAGTTCCTGATGAAATTTACTTTGTCGCCAAGCTACCCAAGACAAGGAGCGGCAAGGTTCTGCGGCGGGTTTTGAAGGCCGTGGCCAATAATACCGCCATAGGTGACCTCACGACTCTGGAAGACAAAAGCTCTGTGGAGGAAATAATCAAGGTCTATCAAGAACTTAAAAAGGAGAAGGAAAAGGAGAAGTAAGATGTTGCCAGATATTAATTTCCTATGGAAAAATCAAAATTAAACAGCGTAGTTATAGACCAGGAGGTGTAAAATGGAGAATACCCTTAAGGCAGAGCTTGAGGTCAACAATGTATCTGTCGAACTTAACCCCTTCGTCGAGGAGTCCTTAGCTCGAACTGTGGTCGGTGCAGTCTCTTCCTTGAAGGGAGCTGAAAACATACGGGAGCTGGAACTTTATCTGGAGCGGGGCGATGTCAAAATCGTCGTCAATGGGAATGAACTTCCCCTTACCCCTTTCCCCGCAGATATTATCGCCAACACAATAATCGGTTTGGTCTCTTCATTAGAGGGGGTGGATAAGATAGACAATTTGAGGGTCAAGGTTAGGGCAGTATAGTCAATTTTTGATACAAAAGTCACATACAACAAGGTTGTTAACGTGTGAAAATTGAGTGATAAATCAAGGTAGTTTCTGGTGCAGATTAAGAAGATAAAGGTGAGAAAGGAGGATGAAGATGACAGAGCAGCTATGTCCGGTTTGTGGTTGCACCATCGTGGGAGCTGGCTACGAAAAAGAAGGCGTTAAGTATTGTTGTGAGCCCTGTGCCACCGGTAGCGGGCCTTGCAAATGTGGATGCTGCCACCCGGTTGAAGAAGACAAAGAAACGAGTTAGATCGGTCTAGGATATAGTGGGGCTGCTAAGTAGCAGGGAGGTTTAAATGCCTAACCATCTGATAAACGAGACCTCTCCTTATTTGCGTCAACATGCGCATAACCCGGTGGACTGGTACCCATGGGGTCCAGAGGCATTCGAGAGAGCTCAAAGAGAAAATAAACCCATTTTTTTATCTATAGGATATTCAACGTGCCATTGGTGCCACGTGATGGCCCATGAGTCTTTTGAGAATCCAGAAGTAGCCAGGCTCATGAACGAGGCTTTCGTTTCCATAAAGGTAGATCGTGAGGAACGTCCTGATATAGACAATGTTTACATGAGCGTCTGTCAGGTGATGACAGGCAGTGGAGGTTGGCCTCTTAGTATCATAATAACGCCGGATAAAAAACCTTTCTTCGCTGCCACTTATATCCCCAGGGAAGGTCGATTTGGGCTGATTGGAATGACGGAGCTAATCCCACGAATTAGAGAGCTTTGGGCAACGCGGCGAGGCGAAGCGTTAGGTCTATCTAATGAAATTGTCACCTTACTTCAGCAGACCTCGCAGGAAACACCGGGCAAAGAACTAGATGAAGCGACACTGGAGCTCGCATATGAGCAGCTTGCCAAACGATTTGATGGACAGCATGCTGGTTTCAGTAGTGCCCCGAAGTTTCCCACTCCGCACAACCTCCTCTTCTTGCTACGCTACTGGAAACGTAGTGGCAGCAAAGCAGCGTTAGATATGGTAGAGAAAACCCTCCAGGCAATGCGGCGCGGCGGCATCTATGACCATGTTGGATTTGGCTTCCACCGCTATTCCACAGATTCGCAATGGCTTGTTCCCCACTTTGAGAAGATGCTTTACGATCAAGCTATGTTGGCTATGGCTTACACCGAGGCTTATCAGGCAATGGGAAAAGGAGATTATGCGAAGGCAGCACGGGAGATTTTCACCTACGTTCTGCGGGATATGACAGCGCCGGAAGGCGGGTTTTGCTCGGCTGAAGATGCGGATAGCGAGGGAGAGGAAGGCAAGTTTTACCTTTGGACGCGGGATGAAGTTGGACAGGCGCTTAGCAATGAGGAAGCAAATTTCGTCGCCAAAGTATTCAACATTGAAAAAGACGGCAATTTCGCGGAGCAAGCCACTGGGAAGAAGAGTGGCCTCAACATTTTACATTTAACAAAGACGCTTGGAGAACTCGCCTCCGACTTTAATCTGTCTCAACAAGACCTTCAGACGCATTTGGGGGGTATACGGCAAAAACTGTTTGATTACCGCGAGAAACGTGTCCATCCTATGAAGGACGACAAGATTTTGACTGATTGGAACGGTCTCATGATTGCTGCATTGACAAAAGGGGCTCAAGCCTTTGATGAGCCTGAGTATGCCGAAGCGGCCTGCCGTGCCGCAGATTTCGTCCTTGAGAATATGCGTAAACCGGATGGACGGCTTTTGCACCGATATCGAGATGGCCAGGCTGGCGTAGAAGCTAATCTGGATGACTATGCCTTTCTAGTTTGGGGTCTAATAGAACTGTATGAAGCCATTTTCAACACAAAATATCTCAAAGTTGCTCTCGAGCTGAACAGTGATATGGTAAGGCATTTCTGGGACGAAGATGCTGGTGGGTTTTATTTCACACCCGACGATGGCGAAAGCCTGTTCGTCAGAAAGATGGAAATTTATGATGGCGCTATTCCATCGGGAAATTCTGTGGCAATGCTGAATTTGCTTCGTCTAGGGCGCATGACTGCGACTTCCGATTTGGAAGAAAAAGCAGCGAGAATAGGTAGTGCTTTTTCCGGAATCGTCAAACAATTACCATCGGCGCATACTCAACTCATGGTTGCCCTGGACTTCGGAATTGGGCCTTGTTATGAAGTGGTTATCGCCGGCAAAGCGGAGGCGGAGGACACCAAAGCTATGGTAAAGGCGTTGCGAACACGTTTTTTGCCGAATAAGGTGGTACTTCTCAATCCCGATGAACGAGAATCGTCTGAAATAGCTAAGCTTGCCGAATTTACCAAAAATCAATCGAGCATCGGGGGTAAGGCAACAGTTTATGTCTGTATGAGCTATAACTGCAAACTGCCAACGACGGATATAGGCAAAATGCTGGAGTTACTTAATGTGAGATAGCCATTCCAGAAATGGAATAATCTGAATTTGGTTAAAGAAGGTCGGGAATGGATAAGCAGTAACATCTCCATAATGCTTTTGTCATTCCTGAAATGTTATAAATTTGTAATTTCTTTGACCGCCGTTTTATAACTTTTTCATTAGTTCTGGTCTAAGATTGCAGCATAAAAGTATTGTTAGTTAGCTTTGCCTGACAATTTCTTGCTCAGGTCGAGCACAGCAGGCAAAACACAGGTAGTAATAGATTGGAGGTGATCTCTATGTGATGGTGTAAGGGAAATACAAATGCCAAAATGAAAAAAAGAAAAGGAGAAAAAAGATGGCTAAAGTAGCACAAGAAATGGTAAAGAATGCAGGCGTCAATCTAAAGCAACTACTAGAACTTCTGGTCAACAATGCAGCTGCCGAACTCACCACCTATTACTACTACACGATTTTACGGGCGAACCTGATTGGACTGGAAGGTGAGACGATTAAAGAGATTGCCGAGACCGCCCGCATCGAAGACCGCAATCACTTCGAGGCACTGGTTCCTCGCATCTACGAACTCGGTGGCAAACTGCCCGAGAGCATGGTGGATTTCCATAACTGTTCCGCTTGTCCTCCCGCCAGCCTGCCGAAAAATCCGGCTGATGTCAAGGCCATTTTGACCGTATTAGTGGAAGCAGAGCGATGCGCAGTGCGGGGCTATACTAACATCTGTAACCTGACCGCTGGCAAGGACCATCGTACCTATGATTTGGCGCAGTCTATCCTCAATGAGGAAATCGAGCACGAGTCCTGGTTCTCAGAATTTCTGGGCGAGGGTCCTTCAGGTCATTTCCTGCGTCGCGGTGAGACCTCCCCCTTCGTATCCAAGTTCCTGAGGTAAGTCCTGTGAAAATATAAGGGGAGACATTGTTTTGTGTCTCCCCTTCCTACTCCAGGAAACGCAAGCGCTCGGTCATTTTTTATGTTGCCCGAGCCAAGGGTAAAATGGGTGTAATAGATTCTTCGCTTTTGGTTTGGAATAGCAATTTGGGGCACGGTTGCCACGAATAATTCTCAGGGTATCAAAGAGGATGAAAATCTTCAGCAAGGAAGAACTTGCCCGATACAATGGAAAAGATGGTGCGCCAGCTTACATAGCCTACGAAGGAAAGGTGTATGATGTATCGGCTAGTTTTATATGGAGAAATGGGAGACATCAAGTTGTTCACAATGCTGGCGGGGATTTGACTGGTGGTCTTGAGCACGCACCGCACGGCGTGGAGCTGCTGGAAAGGTTTCCTGTGATTGGAACACTGCGCGAGGGTTGACCGAACGGCTTGCATTTGATACATAGCATGCACCTCAAAGCACGGTCTGTAATTTGTTTATGCTACACTTAACCCCTATATAGGGGGTGATTCAACCTGCTTTTTGCGTAAAGGCCAAAGGAATTTGAGGGTATGATAGCTTTCCTGCAAAATCTCCACCCTGTAATTCAGGCTCTTGTGGCAACAGGTTTTACCTGGGCAGTGACCGCTCTCGGAGCAGCCACGGTATTTGCGGCTAGAAATGTGAGCAAGAGGGTGCTCGACACAATGCTTGGCTTTGCCGCCGGCGTGATGATTGCTGCCAGTTACTGGTCCTTGCTTGCTCCGGCCATTGAACTGTCGGAAGGTGGGAACCTTCCCGTCTGGGTTCCACCCGCAGTGGGCTTCCTCATCGGAGCTATTTTCTTGCTAGGTATTGATAAGGTACTTCCCCACCTCCACCTCGGTTTTCCCATTGAAGAAGCCGAAGGTATTAAGACGTCATGGCGGCGCAGCACCCTGCTTGTCCTCGCCATAACTTTACACAATATCCCTGAAGGTCTTGCAGTCGGGGTTGCCTTTGGAGCTGTTGCTGCCGGTTTTCCCGCAGCTACTTTACCGGCTGCTATCGCCTTGACTATCGGAATCGGGATTCAGAACTTTCCCGAGGGGCTAGCAGTATCCATGCCTCTTCGTCGCGAGGGTATGTCTCGTCGGAGGAGTTTCTGGTATGGCCAGCTATCGGGGTTGGTTGAACCCATCGCCGGAGTCATCGGGGCTGCCACCGTTATCCTGGCAAGGCCCATCTTGCCGTATGCTCTGGCTTTTGCCGCCGGTGCCATGATCTTCGTTGTGGTTGAAGAGCTAGTTCCGGAGTCTCAACGCGGCGGCAACACGGATTTCGCCACCATGGGAGCCATGATAGGCTTTGTGGTAATGATGATGCTCGATGTCGCCTTTGGTTAGTCTATATGAAGGGAATACCTGAAGGGCATTGATTAACGACCTGTCAACGTGCTGAAAACCTCTGCCCTCGCAAATTGGGAGGAGACAAGTCCCTCCCCTACAAGAGTACTTTGTAAGAAGCCTCGGGCCCAGATCTATCCAATGGAGCGCGACAAATGCTTAGAGGTGAGTAGGGACAGCTAGCTCTAATTTACCATCGTGCCAAGTTATAGGCCAGGAGATATAAAATGGAAAAGAACCTTGGGATAGAGCTGGTCAACAATGTATCTGTTGAACTCCACCCATTCGTCGAAGAATCCTTAGCTCGAACTGTAGTCGGTGCAGTCTCTTCCTTGAAAGGGCTGAAAACATACGGGATCTGGAACTTTATCTGGAGCGGGGCGATGTCAAAATCGTCGTCAATGGGAATGAATTTCCACTTACCCCTTTCCCCACGGATATTATCACCAACACCATAATCGGTTTTGTCTCTTCATTGAAGGGGGATATATAAAATAAACAGTTTGAAGATTAAATTTAAGGCATAATAGCCGAGAGGGAAGCCTGCCGACCAAATTGACAGATAGGTAGCGGAGTTCTATAATTATAATACACAGTTCTAAAATTGGGGAACAATAGCGTAATTCGCAATGACACTAAACCGGTGAAGCCTGGAGGATTGTAGAGGTTTTTGGGAAAGGCTTACCTATTGTGGAGGGAGTACTGCGCATGTGAGCGCAGTTGAAGTGACTCAAACCGAGGGAAGAGATGTCTATGAGGGGGGGGTTAAGCATTTGATGAAAGAGAAGTTTAGAGCAATATGGAGAGTATCTTTTGCTCTGGTGCTCGCACTGAGCGTGGGACTGGTAGCGGCACCTCTGGATGAGGTAGGTGCGGCTACCCAGGAGAAGGAATTTGCCACCAACGGCACCTTTAACTGGACGGTTCCTGCGGGGGTGAGTCAAATCACGGTTGAGGTGTGGGGAGGTGGTGGTGCCGGGGGAGGAAGTGATGATTATATTGACTGTCAGGGAGTTGGCGGTGCTGGTGGGGGCGGAGGTGCGTATGCCAGTTCAAACCTGTCTGTAACACCTGGGGACCTATTGTGGGTTGTCGTTGGAGCGGGGGGAGCTGGGGTCTCTGGAGCCGACGGCACCGATGGCGGCCCTTCATTTGTCGGGAACGATACCAATCCTGCTCATGCATTTGTTCTTGCCGCAAACGGTACAGGCGGCACGGCAAATACAGTGGGCGGCCAGCCGCCAGGAGGTGCTGGTGGGAGAGCGGAAGATTGTGTTGGTAATATTACGATTGCAGGTGGCAATGGTACGGACGGTGATAGTGGTGGTTTAATTTGCTCGGGCGCAGGTGGAGACGGTGCCAATGGTGATGGTCTTGGTGGTGCTGGGCTCTGCGGCGCAAATAATACAAACGGCTATCCTGGAAATGCACCTGGTGGTGGGGGAGGGGGAGGACGAACATCGGGGATGGGCGGTGCGCACGCTGGTGGTGCCGGAGCTGCCGGTAAAGTCGTGATTACATGGGTGCCGTCTGTGGCGTATTACCTCACCATGGCGGTAGCTCCTCCAGGTAGCGGAACGGCGACTGATTTGACTGGCACTTCACCTTATGCAGCAGACACTGTAGTCAACATAACTGCAGTAGCCGCCGCAGGCTACTGGTTTGTTGGCTGGACAGCGCCGGCGGGCTCATTCGCTAATGCGAATGCTGCGGCGACTACCTTCACCATGCCGGCTCAAAATGTAACCGTCACCGCTCACTTTGAGTCGTGCTTTAACTATATTTGCTATAGGCTCTGCATTAACAGCACTGCCGGAGGGAATGTAACCATCCCTGGAGAGGGGTCTTTTGATTATGTCGCGGGAACGGAGGTCAACCTGGTGGCGACGCCAGATGCTGACTATGGGTTTGTCAACTGGACTCACAATGTGGGCGCCTTTGTTTACAATGTCACTGCTGCCTCAACCACCATCTTCATGAACGGCAATCACTCCATCACGGCCAACTTTGAAAAGCTGCTGGGGGGGTACAACCTCACCATCTCCAGCACCACTGGTGGCAATGTCACCACGCCTGGAGAAGGCACATTTACTTATGACGAAGGTGAGGTGGTCAACCTGGTGGCCGAGGCTGGTGAAGACTACTTCTTTGAAAAATGGACCGGGGGCGTGGCCAACATCGACGATGTCAATGCTGCCTCAACCAACATCACCATGCCGGCTCAAAACGTAGCCGTCACCGCCAACTTTAAGAGTACGCTGCCTTCGGTTACCACACAAGCCGCCACCGGGGTCACCACCGACTCAGCCACCCTGAATATGAACTACACTGTGGGGAACTTTAGTTCGGTGGAGGTATGCTTTGTCTACAAGAAGTCCACCGACTCGGCTTGGTCCTCTCCTGACTGGGTGTCTAAATCAGCGGATGGCACCTATGCTAAGTCGCTCACCGGGCTTGACTCCGACACCGAGTACGATTTCAAAGCCCAGCTTAAGTATGACAGCACGGTGATTGAGGGTACTACCCGTCAATTCACTACAGACGCACCATCAACTCCAGAACCCTCCGGAGGGTATTGTTTTATCGCCACTGCAGCCTACGGAACTCCCACCGCTGAACAGATCGATGTGTTGCGAGAGTTCCGGGATGTCGTGTTGCTGAAAAGCACCGTGGGCTCTAAATTTGTTACCCTGTACTACCAGCTTAGCCCTCCCGTAGCGAATTTCATAGCAAGAAATGACTTTTTGCGGACTCTTGTTAGGGAGCTCTTGGTTGACCCCATTGTTTGGACAGTTGAAACCACGGGAGCTATATGGCGGAATTAGGGAGAGTGTAGAGTGCTGCTTAGTGTATAAGAGAGTCTGTCCATCGCTATCAGGGGACTGAGACACCAGTCCCGGGGTAGGACATCATACTTGTCATACCGAGAGTCGGCCGTACCACTCAATGTTAGGCACGGTCGGCTCTTTTATTGTACTTGCCTCTATATGTTGATGAGTCAGGTGACCTTGATGATTGCCAAGGAATGAAATGACGCAAAGCGAAGGGCTTAGGATGACGACCTCTCAGTCGGGGGCAAGCCCCGACCCTA
>Ga0315537_1000890_pt1 | contig 23762 bp, 13 predicted proteins | sample SalMarSW160270MG_FD_203091 | JGI IMG/M metagenome (GOLD analysis project Ga0315537, IMG submission 203091) | Salt marsh sediment microbial communities from the Plum Island Ecosystem LTER, Massachusetts, United States - Salt Marsh Sediment SW1602-70 ...
CGTCTCTATTATTTTTTAGCACCTCGTGCTTACAGCGTTATTATGTTCGGTGCGTTGCTTTGCGTTCTGCTGGTGAAATTCTTTTATTCGTTGCGTTTTAACTTGGTTAGTGAATATTTTGGCTGGGTTCTAGCTGATATCTCTTTTCTATTGTTTCTTGAGGTTATCTTGGCGATAGTTTGTTTTCGATGGCCTAAGAGATGGGTTATGCGCACTGCTACTATCGTTGCTGCTGTTATGTGCACCTGGTCAGTTATGAACGCTGGCTGGCTAATAAGAACAGGGACACAAATACTGCCAAGAGTTATTTTGCCTTTAATACGGTCGCCATTGAACACGTTGTGTATTATTGGTGTTAACCTTATAAAAATACCGAAAGCAGCGATCATTTTGCTTGTACCCAGTGCGGTTGCACTTACCTTCTTCTTCGTTGTTTTGGTAAATCCATTGCCGCCGAATTATAACCGCAAGCGTTTTTTCAGCAGAGTAATTATTTCTATCATTGTCATCATTACCAGTATTGCGGTCCGCGGTACAGTGTCCAAAGATGGCTCTCCGCAAGTACCTTCCCTTGGGCTGCACTACAACTGCCACCTGCGAGCTATATTCAGCATTGTTATGTCAGATTACCGCTTGTCGGTTAAGCTCGAGCGTAAAATTCCGACCCTTGACCAACTAAAGATTACAAGAAAACCACAACAACTAAATCGAAACATAGTCGTAGTTATCCTCGAAGGAATTCAATACAAATATAGCTCACTTGCGGACATACGAAGTAATTTAACACCGTATCTTGTAACTCTTGCCGGACAAGGGGTTGAATTTTCAAATGCTCGCTCATCAATAACCCATACCACGAAGGCACTTTTTGCGCTTTTAACCGGTCGCTTTTCTTCAGCCTCCCAGGATCTTGCCGAGGCAGTCCCTGTTCTAAAGCCCTATGCCGGTATTGCAACGATTTTAAGAGATAAACTTGATTACCGAACGGCGTTCTTTCAGTCGGCAAGGGGTAATTTTGAATCTCGGCCCGGGCTGGTGCACAATCTGGGCTTTAATAAATTCTGGGCCAGGGACGATCTGGGTGACCCTAACAGCTTTCTTGGTTATTTGGCGTGCGATGAGTTCTCAATGTTAAAGCCCATCTCTGAATGGATACAAGCCGAAGAGAGGCCGTTTTTCCTTACGATTCTCTGTTCTGTTACTCATGACCCTTATGAGGTTCCTGCATGGTTCGACACACCGACCAAGGAGCCGGTAGAGGAGCGTTACCGACAGGCGGTTCGTTATACCGATAAGTTCTTAGCTGCCCTAAATGTGGAGTTGGCCAAGCTGAATCTTACAGATAAAACGATTTTTTGTGTTATTGGAGACCACGGTGAGGCATTCGGCGAGCACGGTCAATCAGGGCACGCGTTGATAGCTTTCGATGAGGTCCTGCGTATCCCGTTTTGCTTGCGAGCTCCATTTCTGGTAGAGCCGGGTGTTAAGGTTGCCAAACCAGTCAGTTCTATTGATTTGACGCCAACGCTATTGGAACTGTTGGGTTTCGAAACGGAAGCTGTTGGCTTCGACGGCGTTAATGCGCTTGGGTCTATACCTGATGACCGCAGGGTGTATTTTTCCGGCTGGATGCAGGAGGGACCTGCGGGTTTTATAAGAGGCGGACGTAAGTTCATATATAATCCGACAGACAAAACAGCCTGCGTTTATGATATTAACACCGACCCTTTTGAGCTTGTCAGGCTGGAACTGCCAGAAGAACAGGCCCGGAGGATTGCTGATGGTATTGTCGCGTGGCGGAAGAGCACAATTTTTCAGCTTGACCAGCAGAGGACCGGCAAGAAAGTGCTCTTTGACCGCTGGTTTTGCCGATGGACAAACAGGATTTGTTCTGCTAAATATTACAAAAAATAACACAGCGGCGACAAAGCACAATGGTATGATTAACACCAGATTTAGTATAGTAGTTTCGTAAGTTTCGGAGAAACATAATAAAAGCAGGCCTTTGACTGGTTGCTAACACCAGCACCTCTTTCTTAGTGAAGTTGTTCATTTTATTCACCCCGCGTTGCATTTCGTAAACACCAAAGGAGGATCTCTACAATACAGCATCTTAAAAGCTCTGGTTGCGTAAAATAGGCTGGCTGGGCATAATAAGTGTTGACAAATAACAACACAGCGTTAAAATACAAGACATATTTTTTCATAGCCGGAACGTCTTTTATAGGCGTAACAGACTATATTATAAGAAGTTAGGCCAAGATGTGGTTGTATTCAATCTTAATTGTTTGTTCTTGGCATATTTTTTGCTGCTTAACTTTTTTTGTCCTTTTAAAGTAGCTATATTGGGCGGACGGCCTAAAAACGTTCCAGAGGAGGATATGTCCGCCCGATTTTTCGGGCTTTTCAGAATCGGTGTTACCGATTTTGTTAATAAATTTTTTTATGCGGGGTCGTTCTGGAGGAGGGTCGGCTCCGCTTTTCTTTTGAGCGAAAGAGATTCTCATATTAGTGTAAAAACAATCTGTTTGAATCTGTCAAAAGAGTTTCATTCACTCCTGCCGTTTTACCCAATTTTAGCTACTCAATGCTATGCGCAGCTCGTATAATCAGAGACGGTATGGAACGGGCTGTTTATAGAATTATCGATGCTAATTTTAATCGTGCTCGTGAGGCGATTCGCGTAATAGAAGAGTTTTGCAGATTCTCTTTGAATTCGGCATCGCTTACCGAACGAGCCAGGCAGATCCGGCACGAGCTTTCAGCAGCTATTGGTAAGCTCGATGCCGGTCGTCTTATCTCAAGCAGAGATACGCTCGGTGATGTCGGTCTTGGTAAGAAGGTCGAGCGGCAGCTTGCGCGCGGTAATCTAAAGGATTGTCTTACTGCCGGCTGCAAACGACTAACCGAGGCACTGCGGGTGCTTGCTGAGATGACCCAAACGCAGGACCGGTCGGTAGCAGGGACAATCGAAAATCTGCGTTATACTGCTTATACTCTCGAGAAAGATATTGTTCTTTTCAGCGATGCTTTTGAGAAATTTAAAGGAGTCAGGCTGTACGTGATAATTACCAGCAACCTGCCGGCGGATGTTATTTCTTTGGCTTGTAAGTGCTCAGCCGGTGGTGCCGATTGCATTCAACTGCGTGCGAAGGACATCGATGACGACAAGCTTTTCGCCATTGCTATCGAATTTGTGCAGATATGCAAAGACGCCGGCGTCCTTAGCATAATAAACGACCGGATTGACGTCGCGGTTGCTTCAGGTGCTGATGGTGTTCATCTTGGCCAGAATGATTTGCCCGCTGAATGTGCACGCAAGCTACAACTGGCTCCGCTGATTATCGGCAAAAGTACACACTCGCTCAAGCAATTACGTGCCGCCTGCGAGGAGCGGCCTACGTACGCTGCTCTGGGGCCGGTCTTTGCCACCGAGACGAAACCCACTGCTGAGGCGGTTGGCATGGACTATGTCAGGCAGGCAACAGAGATACTTGCCGATACCGGTGTTTGTAATGTAGCTATCGGCGGTATAACATTAGACAATGTGGAAAATGTTTTGAGAGCTGGTGCCAAAGCGATTGCGGTTTGTGCAGCGGTCACGAAGGCCCGTGACCCGGCAGCAGCCTGCCGGGCGCTGAAAGAGAAAATCACGGCTTTCGACAAAGGCTGATTACAACACCTCAAAACAAGCCTTCGACGAACTCAGGCTAGGATTTGAGGCGGTTACGCCCGCTTCCACCTGTTGGAAGGGGTCCTCGACTGAAAGGCGGGGTGCTCTTTTTTTAATAATGTAGAGTTCAATTATTCAGGGAGATATGGGAAGTGATTAAGTCAAGCCATTTGAAATGTGCTGTTGCGGGGTTGGTTTTGTTAGCGACCTTGAGGTGTCAATCTCAACCGCTATGGGATTTGGCAAATGAAAATAAGGGTCTTTTGAAGATAGCTACGCTGTTTACGGCGCAGAATGTGCGCGACCATTTGGGTACCGGGGAGGGCATAAGTAAGGCAATCGACTGGTGTAAGAAGACCGGCGTTACCCATGTTTTCATTGAAACTTTCAGAAGCCGATATACCGCCGAGAGAGAAACTCTGGAACGAGCTAAATCAAGGTTTGAAGCAGGGGGCTTCGAGGTTTCAGGTTGTGTTACAACTACGCAGGTCGGTAAGATATCGACAGGCTGGAACCTGATTTCCTGTTATACCAATAAGGGCACGCAAAAGAGCTTGCAGGAAATCTTCGAATACACGGCCTCGATGTTCGATGAGATTATGATTGATGACTTTCTTTTTACCGATTGCCAATGCGATGAGTGCGAAAAAGCGCGCGGCGACCGGACGTGGGCTGATTACCGCTGTGAGCTTATGGTCGGGATGAGCCGTGAAAGAATTTTAGGACCGGCAAGGGCGGTCAATCCGGACGTAAAAATCATAATCAAATATCCTCAATGGTACGACAATTTCCATAATCGTGGGTATGAGGTTTCACGTGAAACAGCAGACTATGATAGAATCTGGGTAGGCACTGAGACGCGCGATTATGCGGATAAGCGTTGGGGAGGAAAAGTTCAGTACGAAGCTTATTACATTATGCGATGGCTGGGCGAGATAGGCGGGCCGAAAACGGGCGGCGGGTGGTTTGACCCTTACGGGACCACGGAAAATACATACGTAGAGCAGGCGCGTCAGACCGTATTGGCGGATGCTAAGGAGATGTTGCTGTTTTGTTATAGTTCGCTGCTGCGAGATAACGGGCCGGCAAACGTTGAAAAATTACGGACGGAGATTCCAGGATTGTTCAGGCTCGCCGGTTTGGTGCGAAATAAACCTCTCAAAGGCATTCTTGCGCCTAAGCCGCCAAACAGCGATGCTTATGATGAGCAATACGTATTCGATTTCGTGGGGATGTTGGGATTACCGCTTGTGCCTACCGCAGAGATTAGCTCTGATGCGAAGGCTGCGTTTTTCTCGGTACACGCAATCAAAGACCCGAACTTGACCAAGAAACTCAAGAAAATGCTCGCTGCTCAAAAGCCCGTGCTTATGACAGATGGCCTGGCTAGGCGGTTAGATAACGTGAATCTTGATGATGAAGACTTAATCATCCTGAAGGTCAATGGGAAACCTCGCAGCTTGCTTGAGTTAAATCGAAAACAGCTCAAACCCATCAGGGACAAGTTGTTGGCGCCGTTCGGAATAAGGTTTGATGCTCCGAACGAAGTGGCTTTGTACTTAATCGGCGAAGATTGTCTGATTGTTGAAAATTTCAATGATGAGCCGGTCGATGTGTCGGTGGAATTCTCCAAGCCTGTCAAGGCACATAAGACGCTGGTTCTGCCGATTGATGGAGATGTGAGATTATCCTGTAGCCGCAGGCGGTTGAATTTTTCCACAATAACGCCACGAACTTTAGCGGCGGTTGAGTATTGAGAGGTTCTGTTGGTGGTCTGTAACACGATAAATGTGTGTTGGTTACGGGTGGTTGCTCCGAGCCATCCCCAAGGACGGCCGTTAAGGAAGTGATTTGGTGACGGAGAAATTGCGTTTTTATCGGAACAAACAGCGTTCTGGTGTGTGTGTATTTACTCGTGATATAAGAATTATGAAGAATTTTTCCATGGATTATCCACTAACAGGACAATTTTTCTCGAATCCATTGCAAGCCCAGTGGAATTTGGGCACACTGTTGGTTCGCAGGTGCTCAGATGGAGGTGAGTTTAAGTGGCGACTTTGTTGGCGGATGTAACGTCTTTATTAGAAAGAAGTTACGGAGAGACAAGTGGATTTAGAGAAGGTCGCAGAGGCGGCGGCAAAAAAGCAACCGTTTGATCCGACATTTTTCAGCGTCGCGGACAGACACGGTCTGAGGGACGGACCTTGGGTTATCAACAGGTTATCCACAACGCAGAATTACCCACAGTGGTAATTGTTTTGGTCGTCGCAGCACCAAAATCAGATATAAAAAAAGACAATGGGATTGCATAAGTGTTTATGAATACAGGTTATAAAAAGAATGGCAAACGGTTGATTTTTTTTGTATTAAGGACCGTACGATGAAGAATCCACTGATTACTATCGGCGAATCAATCCACGCTTCGATTCCGAAGACCGGCAAGATAATGAAGCAGTTAGCGGAACTTGGCCCCAATGCCTATTCGGCACCAAGCGGGCCATTGAATTACATCAAGGCCTTAATTGAATCACAGGCTGCTGACGGGGCTGGTTATATGGCGGTCAATCTCGATGCCTTTGGTGAGGACGAGCCACAGCTTTGCGTTGATATGATGGCCGAGTACGTCCGAATGGTTCGTAAGTGGGGCAATGGCGTGCCGATTTGTATCGACAGCAGTAACAACGATGTTCTGATAGCGGGCCTGAAGGAGTGGTATAATGCCAGCGGTCAAGTTAAACAGCCACTTATAAACTCGGTCAAGGTTTATACGATAGAGGACATATTGCCGCTAAAGAAAGATTTCGATTTTGCGTTCATTGGTCTTTTGGTCGGCGAAGGAATACCTACCGGGCCGGGTGGCTCGCACTCGGTTGATGAGTTGTATTCCTTAGCCAGGCGGATTTTTGCCAAGGCGGTCGGTGAGTACGGTTTTGCGCCCGGCGAAATTTTCTTCGACTCAACCGTCTTTCCGTTGGCGATAGATATGCCGATGGAGCCGAATGTGCCGGGTTATACGTATAGGGCATTCGAGACGATAAAGAAAATCAAAGGCGATGTGCAAATGAAGGGTGTACATTGCTCGCTTGGGATTAGCAACTGTGTCCGTGACCTGCCGGGCCGAAGAATCGGAGTCTGCAGGGCCTACGTTGCAAAGGTGGCCGAATACGGCCTTGATGCCGCGATTGTCAACGTTTCGCACCACTATGGGAAGGTTGAGCCAGCCCCGGAACTGCTGGAATTGGTGGATGCCTACGCAAAGATGGATGGCTCAGCCGAAAGGATGAACAAAGCAATGGAGCTGATGGGTAAATTCTGTCGCGAAAACAGAAAAGGAGCGTAAGGAAATGGTAAAGATTCGGTTATTAAGAAAACATCTTTTTGCAATACCGAAAGGCATCTTGTGGATTGCAACTATAGCTATGTTCGTATTTGTAACAGGCTGCCAAATTCAGGAATCGGCTCAATTGCGGGCCGTTGCGTTCACCGATGTGGTTATCGCCGATGAGTTCTGGGCGCCGCGGATGGAGACCAACCGTAAGGTAACGGTGCCTTATGATTTTCAAAAGTGTGAAGAGACAGGTCGAATTGATAATTTTGCAAAAGCCGGTGGCCTGATGGAAGGGGAGTTTGAAGGCATCTACTTTAACGATTCAGACCTCTACAAAGTCATTGAGGGGGCCGCTTATTCGTTGAAAAGTCATCCCGATCCGGAGCTTGAAAAATACGTTGACGGCGTGATTGACAAAATAGCAGCGGCCCAATGGGAGGATGGCTATCTTTACACCTTTTATTCTCTGCCCGAGCGCCAGCCGGAAAAACGCTGGACGGATGTCCGCAACAAACATGAGCTTTATTGTGCGGGCCATTTCTTCGAGGCCGCCGTGGCTTACTACCAGGCTACCGGAAAAAGAAAAATTCTTGATGTTGCAATTCGGCTTGCCGATTACATTGACTCGGTTTTCGGCCCCGATAAGAAACACGATGTGCCCGGACATGAGGAGATAGAAATAGGCCTGGTGAAGTTGTACCGTATAACCGGTAACGGGAAATATCTGGCGCTTGCGAAGTTCTTCCTCGATGAGCGTGGCCGGTCTGATAGGCGCAAGATTTACGGCGATTACTGCCAGGACCATAAGCCAGTAATCGAGCAGGAGACGGCGGTGGGCCACGCCGTCCGGGCGGGCTATTTGTATTCCGGGATGGCGGATGTGGCGGCCCTGACGGGCGATAACGGTTACGTCGAAGCGCTCGAGCGGATATGGTGGGACGTTGTCTCAAAGAAGCTATATATCACCGGCGGTGTCGGAGCAAGGCGCGGCGGCGAATCCTACGGCGAGGATTACGAGCTGCCCAACAAGACGGCCTATTGCGAGACCTGTGCGGCCATTGCCAACGCCATGTGGAACCATCGGATGTTTTTATTGGGCGGCGATGCAAAGTATATCGATGTGCTGGAAAGAGTAATCTACAATGGATTTCTTTCGGGTATTTCACTGAGTGGTGATGAGTTTTTCTACCCGAACCCGTTAGCCAGTGACGGCGACTATCAGCGAAGCCCGTGGTTTGGCTGCGCCTGCTGTCCTACAAATATTGTGCGTTTTATGCCGTCGCTTCCCGGCTACGCTTACGCACAGCAAGGTGACGTTTTGTATGTGAATCTTTTCATTGGCGGAAGCGTCACAATCAAGATGGATAGCAATACCGTGCGCCTGAAGCAGCAGACGCGTTATCCGTGGGATGGGGCCGTGGAGATTACGGTTGAGCCGGAGCGTTCGGCGAAGTTTGCGATTTGTGTTCGCATTCCCGGCTGGGCGCAGAATGAGCCTGTTCCCAGCGACCTTTATCGCTTCCTGAACGAAAGCTCTGAGAAAGTAACACTCAAGGTCAACGGCAAATCTCTTGACTTGAATATCGACAAGGGTTTTGCGTCTATCAGCCGCAGATGGGAGAAGGGCGATTGTATAGAGCTGAACCTGCCGGTGCCGATACGCCGGGTCGTTTCCCACGAGAATGTAAAAGATAACAACGGGCGCATAGCCGTCCAGCGCGGGCCTTTGGTGTATTGCTTCGAAGGCGTGGACAATCCGCAGGGCGTGGCAGAGCTAATTTTGCCGCCGGAAGCAAAATTGAACTCCGAATATCATGGTGATTTGTTGGGCGGCATCGTGACAGTGAAGGGTCAGGGGAGGATACAACAGCCTCAGCAGGAAAGCAAAATGGTGTTGAACAGTATCGAAGTTGCTGCAATTCCCTATTACGCCTGGGCACACCGCGGCAAAAGCGAGATGGCTGTGTGGCTGCCCAGGTCCGCCGAAGGAGGAAATTGATGCGAATCAGCCACATTTTCTTAGTCGCTTTGATGTCATTGAGCATCGGGTCGGCATTTGTACCTGTTCAGGCGGAGCTGACCAAAGCCGACACCTTTTACCTTGCCGTCAACGGCAAAGACTCCTGGTCTGGCCGGATACCCGGAGCAAATGCAGAACGGACGGATGGTCCGTTCGCTACACTCGGAGCCACGTGTAAAGCAACGCGAAAGCTCGGCACGAAACAATTCCGAAAGGTCGTTGTGCAGGGTGGAGAGTATTTCCTCGATAAGCCGTTGGTGCTTACTGACAGAGATGCGGGGCTACGCATAGAATCGGCGCCCGGGGCGAAGGTTTATATCTATGGTGGTCGGAAAGTTGATGGCTGGAAGAGGGACGGCGAAAAGTTCTATTCAGCCAGGCTACCCGGCGTCAAAGATGGAAGTTGGGACTTCCGAGCATTAGTAGTGAACGGGCGTTTTTGCCGGCGTGCACGGATGCCGGAAAAAGGATATTTCGAACACCTCAGCAGCTTCAACGTGCCCTGGATGAGCAGCACAGGCGGCGGATGGAAACGCAAACCGACGAACGAGGAATTGACCACGTTAAAATATCGTCCCGAGGACATCGGCCCGTGGCTGGACATCAACAACGCAGAAGTTACTATTTATCATATGTGGGACGAGTCACTGATAGGTCTGGCCGCTATGGATACGAAATCAAATACGCTTACTTTTGCCAGTCCGTCGGGTCATCCACCGGGGGCGTTCGGTGTCAAAAAGTATGTTATCTGGAACGTGCGCGAGGGAATGACCCGGCCCGGACAGTGGTATCTGGACCGCACGGCCGGCAAGTTGGTGTATTGGCCTTTGCCCGGAGAGGATATGACCAAGGCGGTGGTTTTTGCCCCGACTATTGAATCTATCATACGGATTCAGGGCACCTGGGACAAGCCAGCCGGGGACATAACCGTTCGCGGTTTGACGCTGTCGGTTACAACAACGCCACTTAAGGCCGGCGGCTTCGGGGCGGGCAGGTTCGAGGGTGCTGTCACCATAGCGTTGGCTAAGGACTGTCGGCTGTTTGAACTTGAAATCGTCAATGTTGGCGGGCAGGGAATCAAGGCTTCCGGCAGCGGTCTGCGCATTGAGCGATGTAATGTGCATCACACCGGCGCCTGCGGCATCAGGTGCAGCGGGACCTCGAACGTTGTTATCGATAATCATATCCACGATGTCGGTCTTACATATCCCAGCGCTATTGCTCTGCAGGGCGGCGGCAGGAATTGTGATATCAGCCATAACGAAGTTCACGAAACGCCTTACACGGCCGTTAATTGGGGCGGGCAAAATAACCGCATCGAGCACAATCTGATTTATCACGCGATGCAGGAGCTACACGACGGTGCCGGTATCTACTGTTTTGCAGGCAAGGGTCTTGTGCTTCGGGGCAATTTCATCCGGGACATCATCGACACCGGTGGTTACGGCGCCTCGGCTTACTACCTCGACGAGAGGTCTGAGAACTGCCTGGTTGAGGGTAATCTGTCCTATGGTATAGTGCGGCCGTCACACAACCATATGGCTAAAAATAACACCATCCGCAACAACGTTTTTATCAGCGACGCGGACGTAAGGCTTACATTTCCGAAGTCATCAAACTACACCGTAGAGAAAAACATCGTCTGTGCAAAAGGTAATATCGTGCTGGAGAATCCCGATGCGATTACGACACTGCGGAACAATGTGCTGTTCAGCGCCGAAGGGACAGTTCAATGTCGCAAGTTAAAGAATTACAGTCATTCCGGCACTTATCAGTTCAAGGCCGAGGAGGGAAACCTGCTTGCTGACCCGCTTATTGTCGAGTTTGAGAAAGGTGCGGTTAGGTTTGCCCCGGAGACGCCGGTGGGCAGGCTCGGCATAAAAACAATCGATGTCAGCAGTGCCGGTCGGCGTACTCACAAAAATGGTGATTAGTTGCTCAAACGTATGTGCCAAAAAGAAATCAAAAGCGTCTAAACACATACACCCAAACTGACCGATAAGAATGCTTTGGCGATCATAAGCTAAGAATGACTGTAACAAATTTGTCAGTTTGTGTTATTTATATAGTGAGTGGTTGGTAGGCCGTTTAGTCACCTGTGCAAAGGGTTCGTTGTTTCGGATTTTGCTCTTGACGGTTTTATCGGCCTTTGTTAAAAAAGAGTCCCTGCCGCTTTGCGAAGTAAAGCCAGGCAGCAGGAGTCAATACGAAATAAATTAAATAGAAGGGAGCTGGATTATGGCAAAAGAAGAGGAAACCCCGGAGCCGGCGGAAAAGCCCGAAGGCGAAACTCCCGCCGAAGAAGTCAGCGCCGAACAGCCCGAAAGTGAAATTCCTGCCGAAAAAGAAGTCAGCGCTGAACAGCCCGAAGCTGTTCAAGAAGGTCCGCCAAGCAAGGAGATCAACAAAGATGCCCGTATGTGGGCGATGATATGCCATCTGTCGGCGCTTGCCGGACTTGTTGTTCCGGTTGTTGGCTGCGTCGTAGGGCCTTTGGTTGTCTGGCAGATAAAGAAGGAAGAATTTCCTTTCCTGAACGAGCAGGGCAAAGAAGCGGTAAACTTCCAGATATCTATGTTGATATATGGGATTGTTGCGGGGCTTCTGTGTTTTGCGTGCGTTGGTTTTGTTTTACTGCCGGCGGTAGCCATTTTTGACTTGATCTTTTTGCTGATTGCAGCCGTTAAGGCCAACGATGGTTATCACTATCGTTATCCGTTGACTATCCGGTTCATTAAGTGAAAAGCTGGTCGGTACCTGGATAATCCCGGCAATTTCGGCCTGATGAGCGAGTACACCAAAGGCGCCTTGTGGGGTATTGTGCCGAGTGTTTTGTTTTTCCTTGTGGCTTATTTATGTTTTCACAAGCGTCTGTCTTTGTGGATTGTGCTGTGCGTGAGCTTTGCGGTCTGGCTTGTCGCGGCATTTATTCATCAGTTACTGCTTAAGTAAATCGATTATTGTCGGTTATTGAAGTATCCTGACAACGCCGCTGTTTCCGTCCACCTGTATCATCTGGCCGGTTTTGACGATTCTCGTGGTCGGTCCCACGTTCACGACACAGGGAATTCCGTATTCGCGGGCAACGATACTGCCGTGGGAGAGCAGACTGCCTTGATTCATGACTACCGCAGCGGCCGGTAAAAAATAAGGAGTCCAGCCCGGGTCGGTGAAGGGTGCCACCAGGATCTCGCCAGCCAATACTTGTTCATCGGTGTCAGCCCTGAGAATTACCCGTGCTTTTCCTTCCGCTACACCCGAGCTTACCGCCCAGCCCTTCAGGACATCGACATCTGCATCCACAACCTCGGGCACAAAGCTATCTGGATCGTTTTCACCAACGACTACTTTGGGTGGAGTGATAGATTGCCACCTCTTATACTCTCTGCGGCGTGTGGCAACGATTTGTCTGATATCGAGTTTGTGCCGACCTTTGGCAATCTGAATAATATCTCTGAATTCCAGGAAGAAAATATCATCGGTCTCAGCAAGAAGCCCCTGATTCGCGAATCTATTACCGAGCTCGAGCAGCATTTGTCGCATTACTACTATCAATCTTATAACTTCGCTTTTGATGTTCTCGCGAAAGAGAGCACCCTTTTGAGAACGAATGAGAAGTTTGTTGAAAATCAGGCGTTTAATGGGATTCTTGAGTTTCCGGCGGCATCCTGCCGCAAGCTGTTCCCTTTGATTTGCGAGTTTTCTATAATTCTCCAAAGGGTCGGTCTTACCTAAGCAAGCAAGGTAGCTTCTTACCAGGCCAAGGATATAATCCGGCGTCTCATACCATCGTTGATTGTACAGCTCCAACTCAGCTCGGCAGTGGTGGCCGTGGCGTTCCATAAATTCATCCCAGCTTTTCAAAAACTCATCGCCTCTTTGAAGCTCAGAGACTTTCTGTAGTGTATTCTCCCAGCAGTTTCCTGCAAGGAGGGCTGTTTCGATATCGGGCGATTCGTGTGCCTTCACAGCAAGACGCCAAAGGTCCGTAGCGGATTCGGCATCATCCATGCCTCCAAGTCCTGCAAGCAGTTTTGAGGTACGGGAACTGTCATCTGAAAGCCATTTTGAACATACTATCTCAAGGGCTGGAAATGCCATCATTATGCTGAACAGGTAGGGCGCGTGTGCTACGATGAGGCGGTCGAAGTCGTCGATAGCGTCCATACAACAGTCAGCCATTTGTTCGGCGGACAAGCTGGATATATTAAGACTCTGCCATTTTTTGTTCATTTTTCTGGCGTTTTCAAGTATGGATTGGCCTTTTTCGGGAGTGTTCGCGATGACACCAATGAGCAGGAGCGGCAATTTTAGAATGAATCGTATTCGGTTGAATTCTATTTTTGGCAGGTCTTCTTGTGTTAGATTTTCCAGCTTTTCAAGCAGGTCAAGTAAACCGGTTTCATTTCCGGCGTTTTTTCTAAAGTCATAATTGCGAGAACCCGGCAGGCACAATATAACAGCAGTCCAGAAGCTCGCGTTGAAGTAGAGTCGTCCGGCTATGAGGCCAAATACAGGAGTATCCCGGCGGTTGATACAGAGGTCACGAAGAGAGGGGTCGAAAAGGTTATTTCCCAGACACTGAAGCATCGACCACGTAACAGGTGTAACAACATCAGGCATAACTTCTTCGAGGCAGTAGGTACTCCAGATTTGCTGTTCCTGTCGCGATTTCTCCGGCCCAATAGCGGTAATCGGCCGCGATTGGAGGAAATAGATTTTCTTTTTACATATCGCCCACTCGATGTCCTGGGGACAGCCGAATTCGGTCTCAACTTTTATTGCAAGTTTGGCCAGTCTTTTTACTTGTTTCCTGTCTAAACAGCAAACAGAAGACCTTTCGCTTGGAACAGGTTGCTCTTTAACAAGACCGTTGCTGTTAAGTACACACTCAATTTTTTTCTCTGATATTGTGCGAGAATGTATTTTGAGATTTTTTTTACCGACGATGAATCTGTCGGGAGTTACTTTTCCAGAAACCAGGGCTTCTCCCAGACCGAAGCAGGCCTCGATTACTATGCTGCAACGTTCGCCGCTGAGCGGGTCTGCCGTGAAGATAACGCCGGAGGCATCTGGGGCGATGAACGACTGAACTATTACAGCCATATTTATCTTAAGATGGTCAAAGCCGTTTTTTTCCCGATACTCATAGGCGCGCAGCGTCCACAGAGAGACCCAGCATTTCTTGACAGCTTCTATACAATCTTCAAGATTGGCTATGCCCAGGTAGGTGTCATATTGACCGGCGAAGGAATGGGCCGTCAGGTCTTCGGCAGTACCTGATGAGCGGACAGCAACGCGCTCTGCGCCGAGCTTTCGATAATGATTTTCTGTCTGGCGTTGAACCTCCTCTGATAGAGGCGCCTCGGTAACGTCCTGCCTGAGAGATGAAAGGACAGATTCCCTGGCTGCCGGCTTGGTTTTTGCAAGTTCATCCACAGCCGATTTTATACGGACGGTGAGGTTGTTCTGCTCTAAATGCTCCCGGAAAGCTGTCCCGGTGATGCAGAAGGCATCGGGGACAGCAAGACCGATTCGGCTAAGACGGACGAGACTGGCGGCTTTTGGCCCGACGGCCATTTCGTCAATAAGCTGGGTTGCCTTAAGCGCAACGACTTTGGCCTGGCTCATAATAAGAACTCCTTACAAACAACGCTCAAGCCTGACGGACGGCTATCCTCCGTTCAAATTGAGGTTATCTGAACCCTTGCAAGATTGTTTCTGGCCGGTTATTATAGCATAAAGTGACAGTTGGAGTATGCAATAAACCAGTTAAGGAATCCTCCTATGAGACATCAATTGGACCGACGTCAATTCATCAAATTTCTAAGTGCGGGTGCCGTTTCGCTGGCACTGCCCGGCTGCGCGAGTTCCGGCCGGTTGAATGCCGGAAGAGGTACTGAGAATAAACCAAACTTTATCATCATATTTTGCGATGATATGGGCTACGGCGATTTAACCTGCTACGGCCATCCGACAATTCGCACGCCCAATCTGGACCGGATGGCCGCGGAAGGCCAGAAATGGACGAACTTCTACGTCGGGGCCTCGGTCTGCACGCCGAGCCGGGCGGCACTGCTGACCGGAAGACTGCCGATTCGCAGCGGGATGTGCAGTGACGAACGGCGTGTGCTGTTTCCCGATTCGGCTAACGGCCTGCCGAAAAATGAAGTTACAATCGCCGAGGCCCTCAAGGCCGAAGATTATGCGACCGCCTGTGTCGGAAAATGGCACCTCGGACACCTGCCGCAATATCTGCCGACAAATAACGGCTTCGATTCCTATTTCGGCATCCCCTACAGCAACGATATGGACCGCATCGGCGGCGAAGGACGGCAGGCGTTCCTTGAGCCGAAGATTGAGTACTTTAATGTCCCGCTTATGCGCGATGAAGAGATTGTAGAGCGCCCCGCCGACCAAAACACGATTACGAAGCGCTACACCGAAGAGGCAATCAAGTTTATACAAAAGAGCAAAAACAGGCCCTTCTTTCTTTACCTGGCGCACAACCTGCCTCATGTCCCGTTGTTTGTCTCTAAGAAGTTCAAGGACAAAAGCCTGCGCGGTTTATATGGCGATGTGATTGAAGAGATCGACTGGGGCGTCGGGCAGATACTCAGGACGCTGCGCCACGAAGGCTTGGCGGAGAATACATTTGTTGTCTTTACCTCTGACAACGGCCCGTGGCTTACGTTCAATGAGCACGGCGGCTCGGCGGGCCTGCTTAGAGAAGGCAAAGGCTGTACCTTTGAAGGTGGTATGCGGGAGCCTTGTATTATGTGGTGGCCGGGCAAAATCAGACCAGCCGTCGTGAATGATATCGGCTCGGCTATGGATATATATACGACGATTCTGACGTTAGCCGGTGCGAAAGTCCCTACCGACCGCGTTGTTGACGGGTTGGACCTGTCGCCTGCCTTGTTCGGGACCGGACCAAGTCCCCGAAAAATTATGTTTTATTATCGGGGTGCAAAATTATACGCTGCTCGCAAAGGGCCATATAAGGCGCATTTTATAACAAGGCCGGCCTACGGTAAGGGTGCAGACAAAGAGACGCACCACGAGCCCCCATTGCTTTATAATCTCGAGCACGACCCTTCCGAAAAATATGATATATCCGAAGACCATCCGGAGGTAATAACTGAAATCCGCAAAGAGGTTGCCCTGCACCTTGCAGGATTGACGCCGGGCGAAGACCAGCTTGCAAAACGTATAGAAAAGAAATGACCGAAAGGAGAGAACCGCTTATGAACAGACGAGATTTTATCAAGACGGTGGGCTGTGGAGCGGCAGCGCTTGTGATGCCGGGGTGCAGTAGCGTTTCAAGTTTGTCTGCCGGAAGGAACAAGCAGCCAAATATCATCCTGATAATGGCCGACGATATCGGCTATGAGTGCCTTGGTTGTTACGGCAGCAAATCCTATAAGACTCCTGTCCTTGATGAGCTGGCGAGGACGGGCATGCGGTTCGAGCACTGCTATTCGCAGCCGCTCTGCACGCCCTCGCGTGTGAAGATTATGACAGGCAGGTCAAATGCCCGGAACTACGTTAAGTTTGGCGTGTTCGACTTCAAGGAGAAGACCTCTGCGCACGTAATGAAGAGTGCCGGCTATGATACTTATATAGTGGGCAAGTGGCAGCTAATGGGCCGTGGTATCGCTGGTCCATACGCTGCCGGCTTCGATGAGTATTGCCTTTGGCACATGGAGGACGCTTATTCTCCCAAAGGCTCCCGCTATCGAGATCCAAAGATTATACAAAACGGTCGGCTGCTTGAGAATCTTGAGGGCAAATACGGGCCGGATGTTTTTTGTAATCATATTCTGGAGCTTATAGACCGCCACGAATCGAAGGAGTCCAGGCCGTTTTTCATTTACTTTCCGATGGCACTGACCCATGGGCCGTTCGAGCCCACGCCGGACAGCCAGGGATGGGGACGGAAGCTGAGTAACAAAAAATACTACGGGGATATGGTTGCCTATATGGACAAAATCATAGGGCGTATCGTCAGGAAACTGGATGAGCTGGGCCTGCGGGAAAATACGCTTCTCTTGTTTACCGGTGATAACGGTACGCCCAGAGGAATTACATCGGAAATGAAGGACGGCAGCTTTATTGACGGAGGCAAGGGCCTTACGACCGATGCGGGCACGCACGTTGCGCTTATTGCGAACTGGAAAGGCACGACGCCGGTGGGCAAAGTGTGCACTGACCTGGTGGATTTCAGTGATGTGCTTCCGACTCTGGCGGAGGTGGGCGGCGGTTCGCTTCCTGAGAATGTAACCATTGACGGGCGGAGCTTCCTGCCTCAGCTTCTCGGCAGAAGGGGCAATCCGAGGGATTGGATATTCTGCTGGTATCGAAGAGACCCGGGTACGACGCTGTATCGTTTCGCACGCGAGAAGCGGTGGAAACTCTACGGCCAAGGCGATTATAATCGGGTCGGCAACCTTTATGATGTGGCGGCTGATACGCTTGAGGAGAATCCGAATCCGGGCGATCCGGAAGCTGCCGCGGCGAGGAAGCGACTTCAAGCCGTTCTGGATTCTATGATGTAAAAAACTATTTTAGGGTATAGTCCGGATTATAACAACGAGCAGATTCTGCTTAACAAGAGTAAAATTAACATGAGTGCACCTTTGCTCAACTATAATCGCCGTGATTTTTTGGAAGCTGTCGGTCTTGGGGCGGCATCGTTAGCGGTGCCGGGTTGTGTGGTCGGTGGTGAACGAACTGATCGCAGGCCCAATATAGTTTTTATCTTAACGGACGACCAGCGCTACGATGCTATGAGCTGTGCCGGGCATCCCTGGCTGAAAACGCCGAACATGGATAGGCTTGCTGAAGAAGGCGTCCTATTTAGTAATGCATTCGTGACAACTTCCCTGTGCAGTCCTTCGAGGGCCAGTTTTCTGACCGGCTGCTATGCACATGCTCACGAAGTCTTTATGAACAACGGCAGAGACCCGAATCCGTCCATTCCAACGTTCCCTCAGCTTCTGCGCAAGGCAGGTTACCGAACGGCGTTCATCGGCAAATGGCATATGGCCAGGACGAATTCACCCCGGCCCGGATTCGACCACTGGGTCAGCTTTAGCGGGCAGGGCAGATATGACAAAAATAATCTGAATGTGGATGGAGAGATCGTCCAGTCCGAAGTTTACATCACCGATGAGCTGACCAATTACGTGGTCCGTTTCCTCAAGAGCAAACACGACGGGCCCTTTATGTTATACCTCAGTCACAAGGCCGTGCATGGCCCCTTCAAGCCTGCCGAGCGCCACGAGAATCTTTATTCGAATATTGAAATCAAATCACAGCATAACCCCGACGACAATCTTACAACCAAGCCGGAATGGGGCAGAAAAATGGATGAGGATTGGAAAAGCCAGATTCGTAATTATATGCGCTCTCTCGCTGCTGTGGACGAAAGTATCGGCCGTGTTCTTGAAACACTCGAAGCGGAGAATATGCTGGATAATACTGCAATTATCTTTGCAGGTGATAACGGCTATTTCCACGGCGAGCACGGCGGCATGTGGGACAAGCGTGCTGCTTACGAACCATCCATACGCATTCCACTGCTTATGAGATATCCACCCCTTGCCAAGGCCCGGACCAGGTGTGACGAAATGGTTTTGAATATGGACTTGGCACCGACAATTCTTGAGCTGGCGGGGCTAAGCGTTCCTTGTATAATGCAGGGGCAAAGCTGGCTGGGCGTTCTTAAAGGCCGGCCGGGCCGAAAGAGTTTTCTCTACGAATACTTCCAGGAGGTGGACCGCAAATACAAAAGACCTACCGTGCTGGCTGTACGCACAAAACGGTGGAAGTACGTTACTTATCCTCTATCCGACAAACTGACTGATGAATTGTATGATATTAAGAACGACCCCGAAGAACTCAACAATCTGATTGGCAATGCCGGGCGTGCCGATGTTGTGGAGCACATGAAAAAGGAGCTCGAACGGCTGAAAAGAAAGACTAACTTCAAGTTCCCCTGAGGGTGGAAAGGCACGGACAGGAAGTGCTGATAAATAACTAAATATTGTCCTGAGAAACACAACCTTGTAGAATTGGATTTATAAAGATGTGTAAATCATCTCACTCAAGTGAAGGGATTTAGTGATGCGGTATGCGAAACTCATATCTATTCTGCTTATCGTTCTGGGTGGCTGCGCAACACTTGGACCGCCTCAAACTGCTCAGATACCCGTTACAAACGTTTATCATGGCCTCGAGGTTGTTGACCCATATCAGTGGCTGGAAGATTGGGATGATGACCGTGTGCAAGCCTGGAGCAATAAGCAGAATGATTACGCCCGAAGTGTATTAGACAATCTACCCTATGTCGAAGAGCTTCGTGAACGGGTCACGGAGATACTAACCGCGGAGACTGTCAGCTATTACTCGGTTTGCTGGCGCAAAGGAAAAGTCTTTGCTATGAAGCGTCAGCCACCGCTGGAGCAGCCGTTTCTGGTAGTTATGCCGTCGGCGGAAGAGCAGGAGTCCGAGCGGGTCATCGTTGACCCTACGAAAATCGACCCGGGCGGCACAACGTCCATCGACTGGTATGTGCCTTCCCCGGATGGTAGTCTTGTCGCCGTTTCGCTTTCGGTCGGCGGCTCCGAGAGTGGAGATGTACACATTTATGAAGCACAGAGCGGCAGGGAAATTGGAGAGGTCATTCCCCGTGTCAACGGTGGCACTGCCGGAGGTGACCTCGCGTGGACGGCGGATGGGTCGGGTTTCTACTACACGCGATATCCTCGCGATGGTGAGCGTCCGCCCGAAGATATGGATTTCTACCAGCAAGTCTGGTTCCATAGCGTGGGAGCTTCGCCTGATAAAGATAACTACGAGATTGGCAGGGGCTTCCCCCGGATAGCGGAAATTATTCTCGAAACGGATGCCGGTTCCGGGAACGTGCTGGCAACCGTTCAATATGGTGACAGTGGACGTTTCGCCCACTATATTAGTACGCAGGCTGGACAATGGAAGCAAATAACTGATTATGATGACCAAGTCGTCCAGGCGACGTTCGGCGCTAATGACACACTGTTTTTGATATCTCGGGCCGATGCACCTCGGGGCAAAATAACGAAGGTCTCCTTAGTTGATTTTTCCTTGGAGAGAGCCGAAGTAATTGTTCCTGAAGGTAAAGATACTATCGTTTCCGATTTCTACGGCCATCCCCCGATAGTGGCCGCCGCAACCCGACTATACGTTACCTACCAGCTTGGTGGACCTTCTGAGATACGCGTCTTCGACTATCAGGGACAGCAGCAGGCAGGGCCGAAAATCCTTCCGGTCTCCAATGTAGGGCAAATTGTAGCCCAGGAGAACGATAATATTCTCTATCAGAACTCTTCGTACCTTGTTCCCTCAGCGTGGTATCTGTTTAGCCCTGACAAAGGAATAACCAGCAAGACGGCACTTGTTAGCCAGCCGCCTGTCGATTTTTCCGATTGTGAGGTCGTACGCGAATATGCCACTTCTAAAGATGGAACCAGAGTGCCCGTCAATATCATTCGCCGCAAGGGAGTAAAGCTGGATGGCTCAAATCCGGTTTTACTTACGGGCTATGGCGGGTACGGGAGCAGTATCAAGCCCCGGTTCAGTTCTCTGCGCCGTGTGTGGATTGACCAGGGAGGTGTTTATGCACAAGCGAACCTTCGCGGCGGTGGTGAATTTGGCGAGCAATGGCACAGGGAAGGTATGCTTACCAGCAAGCAGAACGTTTTTGATGATTTTGCCGCTGTGATGCAACATATGATTGATGCCGACTATACAACATCTGAAAAACTGGCAATCATTGGTGGCAGTAATGGTGGATTACTGATGGGTGCTATGATCACCCAACACCCTGAACTTTGTAGAGCTGTGGTTTCCTTTGTCGGAATATATGACATGCTGCGGGTGGAGCTCGCGCCCAACGGGGAGTTTAACATCCCGGAATTTGGCACTGTTAAGAATCCCGAACAATTTCGTGCACTTTACGCATATTCGCCTTACCATAACGTCAAAGAATCAGCAGACATTCCGTCCGTATTGTTTATTACCGGTGCCAATGACCCTCGCGTTGATCCGATGCACTCTCGCAAGATGACTGCCCGGCTGCAGGAGGCGACCTCATCGGGCTGGCCGATTCTGCTGCGAACCAGCTCGGAAACCGGTCATGGCTTGGCTACTCCGCTGAGTGAGCAGATTGAGGAAAGTGTCCATTACCATGCTTTTTTGCTGAGCGAGCTTGGACTAAAGTACGGTCCATCAAAATCTAAATCAGACTGAATAAATGATTTCTGTTGCGGTAGCAGTATTTGTCATTCCCGCCCCGCATCGTGTGCGGATTAAAAATATTTCTGATTAGGAGCAAATAAACATGGGTCAACATAGTTACACGCGCCGTGATTTTTTGAAGGTGGTGGGCTTTGGAGCGGCGGCTCTGGCGATGCCGGGGTGCAGTAGTGCTTCCAGATTGCTTGATGATAGGGCCAAACGGCCGAATATCATCCTGATTATGGCCGACGATATGGGATATTCGGATATCGGCTGTTACGGTGGTGAGATTCACACGCCTAATCTGGACAAGCTCGCCGCTGGCGGAGTGCGTTTCACGCAATTTTACAATACCGCTCGCTGCTGTCCGACCAGGGCCTCGCTGATGACTGGGCTTTACCAGCACCAGGCGGGCGTTGGGCATATGATGCAGGACAAAGGTTATGATAGTTATCGCGGTGACCTCAACAACAGTTGTGTTACTATCGCCGAGGTGCTCAAGCAGGCGGGATACAGTACGTACATGTCGGGCAAGTGGCACGTAACCAGATACCGGGGACCGGACGGCCCGAAACACAACTGGCCGTGCCAGCGCGGATTCGACCGCTTCTTCGGAACTATTCACGGGGCCGGCAGTTACTTTGACCCATGCTCGCTGACCCGTGATAATACTCAAATACCGCCCGACAGTGACGACTTTTATTATACGAATGCCATCAGCGACAATGCCGTCGGATTTATTCGTGAGCACAACTCGGATAGTCCGTTCTTTATGTATGTTGCATTTACTGCTCCGCACTGGCCGATGCACGCCCTGCCGCAGGACATCGCCAAGTACAAAGGCCGCTATGCGCGGGGCTGGGATGCACTGAGAGCTGAAAGACACGAGCGAATGATTGAAATGGGGATTGTCAAGAGCAAATGGAAGATTACTCCGCGTGATTCGGAGGTTCCGCCATGGGAGCAGGCAGAGGACAAGCAGTGGTTCCAGCGCCGTATGGAGGTATATGCGGCAATGGTCGATTCCCTGGATCAGGGTGTCGGATGTATCGTTGCGGAATTGAAAAGGACGGGCAACTTCGAGAATACGTTGATTTTCTTTTTGGCCGACAACGGCGGCTGCGCCGAAGAATACGGAAGCCGTGGCCCGGTCAAGCCCGACCCATCAGAAGATATTCCCCTAAGGCCGATGGACAAAAACGAACTTCAGTACGATATGCAGCCAAAGGTTACTCGTGACGGCCGGCCGGTGCGTATCGGCTATGGCGTGATGCCCGGCCCTGCCGACACCTACATTGCTTACGGAAGGCCCTGGGCTAACGCATCGAACACGCCGTTCCGTCTGTATAAGCATTGGGTGCACGAAGGCGGTATCTCCACGCCCCTGATAGCTCACTGGCCGTCGCGGATAAAGACGCACAGCGAGCTGCACCATCAGCCCGGACATCTTATCGATATTATGGCCACCTGTGTTGATGTTGGCGGCGCGAAATATCCGTCTGAATACAAGGGCAACAGGATAATACCGATGGAGGGCAGGAGCTTGGCTCCGGCCTTTGAAAATAAGCCCATTCAGCGCGAAGCGATTTACTGGGAGCACGAGGGCAACCGAGCCGTGCGCCAGGGCAAGTGGAAACTGGTCTCCAAACATCCCGGCCAATGGGAGCTGTATGACCTCGAAGCCGACCGCACCGAGTTGAATAATCTTGCACAAAAATATCCGGAGAAAGTTGCACAGCTAAAGGCAATGTATGAAAGCTGGGCGGCCAGATGCGGCGTTCAACCCTGGCCTGTAAAAAAACCCGATGAAAAGAAATAGGAGGTTGTTTCAATGGACAAAATTCTGAACAGACGTGATTTCTTAAAGGCAGCAGGCCTGGCAGCGGCGGCGCTGGCGATGCCGGGCTGCGGCAGTGCCTTTGAACAGACTTTAAGCGGGGCATCCGTGGATAAGCCGAATGTGGTTATTGTATTCTGTGATGATGTCGGCTACGCCGATGTCGGGGTTTTCGGGGCCAAGGGATATAAGACGCCGAATATCGATAGGATGGCGGCTGAGGGTGTGAAGTTCACGGATTTCTACGCTGCCGCGCCGTCGTGTACGCCGTCGCGTGCGGCTCTGATGACTGGCTGCTATCCGCAGCGGGTGAGCCTGCCGAATGTAATCGGCCCGAGTGCGAAAATCGGTATAAGCGATGAAGAGCAGACTATCGCTGAGGTCCTCAAGCCGCTCGGTTATGCTACCGCCTGCTATGGCAAGTGGCACCTGGGTCATCATCCCAAATTCCTGCCGATGCGCCACGGTTTCGATGACTATTTCGGCCTGCCTTACTCAAACGATATGTGGCCGAAACACCCGACCAATAAAAGTTTTCCCGACCTGCCGCTTATCGAGGGCGAAAGAGTTATCGAATATAATCCCGACCAGACGCAGCTTACCACATGGTACACCGAGCACGCCG
>Ga0315537_1000891_pt1 | contig 23761 bp, 21 predicted proteins | sample SalMarSW160270MG_FD_203091 | JGI IMG/M metagenome (GOLD analysis project Ga0315537, IMG submission 203091) | Salt marsh sediment microbial communities from the Plum Island Ecosystem LTER, Massachusetts, United States - Salt Marsh Sediment SW1602-70 ...
CTCAGCGGCTGGATAAAAGCATTGTTGATTTTGATGTGGATAAATGTCTCAACTTATCTGAGCAAAACTGTCTTAATTTATCTGAGCGCTATAGCTTGACTTGTATTCCGAGATAGACGGGATTAAAACGGCACGAACGATACGCAATAAATATAATATTCCTGTTCTATATAACGTTTGATTTGAAATGTTAACGTGATTAAAAATTGAATATTATTATTCACTCTCACCCTCACGAATTGGGGTAAACGGGGTAAAATTTAAAAACCTTTCTAAAAATTTAAACAAATATATTTATTCTAACCTGTCTGATGGCTGTATGGTAAAGAAAATCTTAATTATGGCTATGAAAAATCATTTTAATTCAGGGATAGTTTTTCCTATTTTTTTTTATTTAATGGAAAATTTACCCCGTTTACCCCGTTTACCCCGTTTCGAAACTCATAAGAGTTATATCAAGTACAAATTTTAAGGTCTGTTATCGTCTTTGTCTAAGGGTAAAAAATCACCAATCAATTTCAACATTCCAGCTCTCTTCAAAGTGGCTCCTACATTTTTCGAGTGAAGGTATTATAATGTACCCAGCCGTCGTAACATCTTCGCTTAGAGGAAGTTTCAAACGCTTACTCTCAATGGTGGGAAATATCTTCTTGAGTCCTCTAACAAAATGAATGTCATTAACATAATCTTTTTTCCCCATTTCTTTTACAAACATTTTGTACTCGGTAAAAAGCAACTGGGTTGGGATCCGATCACTCCAGCCAGATTGATATTTATGGATATTGTCTTCAGTAGCATATTTAGAAACATTCTGATAATTATCTACCGGCCTACCCATTTTCAATAATGTACCATCTTTTAACCTGCTGTACCAAAACAACTCCAAGGCTTTCGCACCGTGAAGCTTCTGTTCAAAAAGCGCCTTGGTTTTTGGAGGTGTTCTTAAATTAAGGTCAGATATGTCCATATCCATTAGATCATACATCATTGCCTCAAGCCCACCTTCTTTATCCATTTGCCTTGATATTGCTGCAAAATAGGCATGGTCTTCTTTGTGCTGGTCAGAAATATCTAGTACCAAAAAACGTCGATCATCCCAATCGGTCGGAACCACCCAATCTTCATTGGATGCAAATATGAAATGAGTGTAATTCCGTACAACAAAGGCATCTTTAAATTTCGGCTCTATTATGATCGTGCTTTCGGTTATAAGACTCTTCAAAACACCTTTTGCCTCTTTATCACCGGCCCAAAAGGCCTCATCGACAAATGCCAAAAGGCAGTCCTTATAATGGCTGTTGAAACGACCTACAAGCTGCTTCGGTTGTGATATAGGCAAAAAATGGTTACCGAAAAGTTTCCCGAAATAATTTGCGAATATACCTTTGCCTGTTCCCTGTTTGCCTCTGATCGCAATCGCTGTTCCTGGCTTCGGTCCACCGGGATCTTGAACAAGGCGAGCCATCCAAGCCAATATCCATCTGTAGTATTCCTCATTTCCGCAAGCAATATTACCCAAAATATGATCATGAAATAAGGACCAATCGCCTTGCTTGGGCTTAACGGCGAACCCTCTCCATAAATTATAACAATTTTGAATTTGTTTTCCGGGCTCAAAAACTATGTCTTCATAACTCCGTCGCCCCGGATAAGCCATCCAAGCTTTAATCTTGTTCACTCGATTAAATTTTCCTGGTTTATTTGTATCCGGAACCAAAATAGTATCGTTCTCAAACCAGTTTATGAGGTCTGATTTCTGAAACAATCTTATGTCGGGGTGGTCTGTTACCGGATGAACTCGCCCCTCCAATACTGCGAATGTACTGCCGGAAAGAACGGCAGCATATTTTTGATTTAACGCGTGTAACTCTTTAATCGATCGATAATCTTTTCCGTAACTTCTTGAGGTTTTAAGAAACTGGAGAATTTCATCAGGCAAACTGGCAAGCCCATCGATGCCATCACACAGAGGATAAATATCAACCCACCTGTAATCTCTTCCGATAGGGTGTACGGATGGAGCCACAATAATGTAGCCACCTTCACCACGAACATCAAGTTGTTGGCCTTCCAACCCCTGCTTGTTCCGAATTTCGGTATCTTCGGGATATTTAAAAAAGTAATGAATGCCTTTGCCAGAAGTCTGTTTTAGGGTTTTCGGGAGCCGACAGACTTCTCTTTCAAACCATTCAAGGGATTCTCTATCGTCAAAATCCAGCACCAACAAACCCGAAACCTTGCCTGTAACTATCCCGATTCCTGCGTAAGGGTATTGTCTCCAAAAATTTTTAATTTCTTCAGAAGAAGCAGTCTCTTTTTGATACTCTTTCCAGGAAATGAGGGGTTTTTTCTCATCTTTCGGATCTTCCTTCGGTCTTGTATCTATAGGGATGACCGACCAACCAAGTTTTTCAGCATATCCCAATGCTGCATCTGACCTCCCAGATGACATGGCCCTCAAGTGGGCTCTTTCTAAATTTTCTTGTGAAAGGCCTCTTTTCAATGTCCTCTTACTGTTCATTTTTAGCCTCCTAGTCAAATTGCAAACAATGCAAGCCGACAGTGAGGTCGGCTCCATCCTTTAGTAATCATTAATAAAAGGGTTAAAAGATTAAGTTCCTTTTAACGGTTAGCGATTTTACCTCCTTTCAAATTTAAATTTGTTTTTTCCAGAACAAAAAAGGGCCAAAATCTAAAAATTCAGATCTTGGCCCTTAATAAATTATTTTATGTTGTTGCGTGGTACAAAAATTTAGAAACTTTTTATGCCACCACTTTAACGCCCTCCAAAGATTTTAACTTCACCATTTTCGTCGACTTCAACGTCTTTGCCATAATATGGCCACGGGAGTAATCTCTCTGGCTGATTTTTGGCATTTTGATAAACTTGTCTAATTGCCAACTCCAAATCATGATTTCCGTCATTGATATCCCAGCCGAGAAATTTATCACCCTTAAAATTCTGATTGATTTCCTTAAATTTGGACATGATGTCCGATATCCGAATAACCAATCTCCTGCAGGCTTCTCTTACGCTTACACCTTCTTCAGTTATTATCCGGTCAATGCTATTTTTTACAAAGAAATCTCTTGCCTCTTTAAACATTTGTTTTTCGGTTGAAGCGTATCTTTTGGGCGATTTGATAAAGGCTTCCTCTAAAGAATCAAAAGAATTACGATCACGCATCCAATTAACGACTTCTTTGATGATCCAGGGCTCGGTTAAGTGGGAAGGTTCTATTGCAATTAATTTGGAAATGATTTTTGACCGTTCTTTTTTACTTTCACTTTTTATAAACTTTTCCTTATAAGGGCTTAAAAATTCTTTACGATTTTTTTTAGCCTTTTCTATATCGAATTCTATAAACATGATTCACCTCACCAATGATCTTTACGCTAACTTTCGGGTAGTGTAAAATTTTTTGTGTGAAATTAAAATAGTTAACAGTAACCACTTTTATGATAATTTTTCAGGATAATTTTGTAAAAAGGAAAGCGGTACGAAAAGCGGTACGATTTGATGGCTATATTAAAAAATAGCCGACTTTGGCGAGTTCCAAAATCGGCTAAGTATTTGAAATGGCGGAGAGAGAGGGATTCGAACCCTCGGTGGAACTTTCGCCCCACACTCGCTTAGCAGGCGAGCGCCTTCAGCCGACTCGGCCATCTCTCCAATTACAGTTAAATGGCGGAGGGAGTAGGATTCGAACCCACGGAGCTGTTACACTCAACGGTTTTCAAGACCGCCGCTTTCGACCGCTCAGCCATCCCTCCCAAAAACTTGAACTTTCAATTATCATTTTGCAAATCACAGGTCAATATTTTTGTTATTGTTAGTTGACATGACCTTTTTTTTATGATTTCCGACAAAATATTAGTTCTTTAGTTGTAAATTTTATGCTTTTTGTGGCAATACTTTTTCCATTCTGCCACTAAGGCACCAAGGCCCGAAGAAAGAATAAAAAATATATCCTTCGTGTCTTAGTTTCTTTGTGGCAAATATTTTTGGTTCCGCCCTGTCCGGGTTAGGCACTAACTGTTTGATGAATTTGACTTTTTGTAAATTGATCAAAGACGAATTGTATAAGGGAAATCGACCATGAAACAAAAATACTTGATTTTAAAAAACGATGAAAAAACCAAGCTAATAATTAAAGAATTTGCCGAGTTGGATAAAGAAATGTTTTCATTTCTCTGTGAGGAGACATTTGATGATGAGTCTGTAACATCAGCAATTGCGAAAGGAGAAGATTTTCTTATCCAGACCTTGAGGACTAAAAATCTGTTCCCGATCAGCATATACGCAAAAGAAATAGCTGCAACAGTTACAAAAATGTATGAATCCGGAAATGATCAATCCGTTGAGCTGGTTTTTGACGACCACGATCTTATGAGAAGTGAACAGGAAGGCCCGGCGGCTGAAGATAACATTGAAGACGAAGTTGTCGAAATTGATGATCTGCTTGAAGATGATTCCCCTGTGCCGGATTATGATGACAAAGCCGAAATAAAAGATATTACATATTCTCTAAAAATCGATAATGAGTCAACGAATAGCAAAGATGATGATTAGACCCGAATTTTCATACCACATAATTTGGTCATTTTTTGCACACAGGACATTCATGGCTGCAATTCGGGCACAGCGGATGGAGGTAACGACAAAAATTAACGCTAAAGGTACTGGCGTCGCAACCTTTACACACCATGGGATCCATAGATTTGTTGGCGGGGTTGTAAATCAGGGTAAGACGATGCTGCTTTCTGCCGACAGATAACCGATACAGAACCTTGACAGCCGGGGTGTGTATCAGCATGGCACCGCAAAGTTTTATGTTGAGACGTATGCTGTATTTTTTAAACAGGTCATCAGAAAATATTCGGTCCTAACCTCCGCAAAGCTTTCAACCTTGCCCACAGCTCCGTGAAAGGTAAACTGGTTCCTGATCTGCTTGTCAAACCCCTGGCTTTTGAGATAATCAACGTGCAGATCCCATTCAACCAGTGCTGCAGTTTCGCAAGCCGCATTTACAATTTTCTCCAATCCGCGGTAGGAATGCCGGTTTCCCGGCACCCCCCGCACAGACCCGGACGTGCAGTTTTCCCGCATCCGGTTCCTCGGTTGTACTCGCTTTCGCGCAACGCCTAATCAACTCGCAAACACTCGCCGCTTTCTGACTTCCGTTAACGGAAAATAAATATGATAAAGTATATATTAATTAGTTGCATAAAATTAAACAAAGTGATACCAGAAAGTATCACTATTATTATTTTAGTGATCACTATTAATTGCACATTAATTTTTTAAGAATAAAAAACAAGGACATGAAAAGAAAAATTTATCAAAAGCTTGAGGAATGGAAAAACAGAAAAAATCGAAAGCCGCTTATTTTAAAGGGCACCCGTCAGGTCGGTAAAACATATATTTTAAAGCGTTTTGGCCAGGAGGCTTTTGATAAATTTCATTATGTGAATTTCGAAGAAGATGAGGCGTTGAGTCGGATTTTTATCAACGACCTAAAACCTAAGCGCATATTGCAGGATCTTAGCTTTTATGTTGAATCGTCCATAGATATGGAAAAGGATCTCATTATTTTTGATGAGATTCAGGCGTGCCCGAGGGCTTTGACCAGCCTCAAGTATTTCCAGGAGCAGTTGGCCGGTCTGGCAATATGTGCTGCAGGATCATTGTTGGGAATACATCTTGGAAACAGTTCCTTCCCAGTAGGCAAAGTTGACCAGATTGAAATGTTTCCCATGTGTTTTGAGGAGTTTCTGGCTGCGTCAGGAGAAATTCGTTTGCTTGATGTTTTGCAGAATTGCGCCCTTGACACCGTTATTCCGGAAACCGCCCATTCTCTCTTGTGGAATCAATTGAAAATATATTTTGTTGTGGGGGGATTGCCGGAAATAATTCAGGCTTATTTGGACTACAAAGAAGATTTATTTCTATCGCTTATGACCGTAAGGGAGCGGCAGACAAATCTGATAAATGCATATCTTGCTGATATTGCCAAGCATTCAGGCAAGCAGAACGCCATGCATATCGAACGTATATGGAAAAATGTTCCGGCCCAGTTGGTCAGAGAGCAGGATGGTTCAGCGCCAAAATTCAGATTCAAAGGTGTGGTCCCGGGAATCAAAGCATATTCGAAGCTGGCCGGCCCAATTGATTGGCTGAATACCGCAGGGCTTATTATCAAGATTTATATTGTGAACAGCGGTGAACTCCCTTTTTCTGCACACACTGCGGAAAACCGCTTTCAACTCTGTTTCTTTGATGTAGGAATGCTGGGCGCAATGAGCCAATTACCACCAAAAACCATACTCGATTATGATTACGGAACCTATAAAGGATATTTTGCCGAAAACTTTATTGCCCAGGAGTTTAGGTATGCAGGAACCCGACAGATTTATTCATGGAGAGAAAAAACCGCTGAAGTGGAATTTTTAAGGGAAAAAGATGGGCAGGTTTTACCTGTGGAGGTAAAGTCCGGTTGGGTAACCCAGGCAAAGAGCCTAAAGGTTTTTTCGGATAAGTATAACCCATCCTATCGAACAGTTATGAGCGCTAAGAATTTGAACATCGATCATAAAAACAGAATTCATCATTATCCTCTATATCTTGCAGCACGTTTTCCCCTAACTTAATATGGTCAATATTTATATTTATTGTTATAGCTATCACGGAACGTTACGGAATATCATGAAAATGTAAAATGTTTATGTGAGAAAAAAATGATTTTAGACAACAAAAATACAAATCTTAAGGTTCATGAATGGATTGCCAAATATACAAAAGAAGGAAAATTCAGTTTGGTAACCGGATACTTTACAGTTGGCGCGCTTGCATACATTTCTGCTAAGATTAATGAAAAAATTAAAGAGTTTAATTTTGTGCTCGGCGATATCGTTCACACTGAAAATGTTAAAGTCCGTACTATCGATTTGTTAAACGAAAATATAGCCCAGGGTGCTTTTGAAATGAATGACTTGGTATCGGAAACAAAAGATGAAACCCATCCCAAACCTTTTGTAGAGGGCAAACACCTGGATCGCTGGTTACCTGCCACGAATAAATGGCTGGAATGGGGAACCGAGCGAGCGCCATCAATGTTCAGACGCCCCACGTTTCCGCAAATCTACGAGGTGGATGACAAAATTCTCGTTCAACGCAGCCCTGGTCCCGATCCGAAGGCTTGCTATGATAATCAAAGGCTTCATTTCACAGAAAGCAGCGTCGGTTTCATTCCTTGGCATAGCCTATCTGGGGTCCGAAACAGATCTCTTAATAAATCTGCCCGTTACCATAATGAAAAGCCTCCTCGCCCTGATTTGCCGAACCGTGAAGAACTTGAAAAAACAAGCCGGCGTTTTGCCGTAAAATTTTTGCTTGCTGTGATGAATTCCTCTGCCGCCCATAATTTTTTGCGGGCCAATCGACGCAGCAACATCCATCTCTATCCCAATGACTGGAAGCAGCTGCCCATTCCTGATATTTCATTCAAGCAACAGTCACCGGTTGTCAAACTTGTGAATGATATCCTTACTTCTATGCGTGCTGACCGTACGGCCAGCGTTGTTACCCTAGAAGCCGAAATCGATGCACGCGTTTCCCATCTTTACAAATTAACAGAAGAGGAATATGCGCTGGTTTTGAAAGAAACGAACTGCCCGGACCCGTTCCGGGTGGCAGCGTTAAATGTTTACCGCGATATAGCCAGGGAAAAATTAAAATGAAATCGAAACTATCTTTAGCATCCTTTTGCCTTAAAAATTTTAAAGCCGTACAGAACAGCAAAACCATTCGATTTACGCCTTTGACGGTTTTTATTGGCAACAACGGTTCCGGAAAAAGCAGTATTGTTGAGGCCATGGAAACGTTTCAATCGATTATTTTAAACGGTCTGGATGAAGCCATGATCTCCTGGTATGGGTTCGAATATATCTGGAACAAGGCCAAAGAACATAAAACCATCAAAGATAAAGTTTCTAACCCCATGACGTTTACTTTTCATGGTAAGGCAGAGGATGAAAAGCTAAAATTCCACCTGGAAGTTGCCGCGGATTCCACATTCAACAGGATTTATTTTCAGGATTACAAGGCTGCATATAATTCCGATGAATTAACGCCGATGCATAAATTTATCTCAAAAGGTGAAATCACAGATCCCACACTGAAAACGTTTGTCAGCGACTGGCAGTTTTTAAGGCTCGATCCATATTTAATGACCGAACCCATGCCGCAAAAGCGGGCCTCCGGAGCAATAAAATTGAACCATACCGGCTCTAACATCGCCGAGTATCTTCAATCCATCCGAGACCAGGATCTTCAGGCCTTTAACGGCATTATTGAGGCACTTAAAGTTGTTTTACCTTTTGCGGAAGATCTTCAGCCGGCAATTACATCCGAACTTGACCGCAAAGTTTACCTGAGTATGTCTGAAGAAAATATTGCAGACAAATTGCCAGGCTGGCTTCTTTCCACCGGGACCTTAAGAATTTTAGCTCTTTTGGCAATATTGCGCCATCCAACCCCTCCATCGATTATTGTCATCGAAGAAATCGAAAACGGGCTCGATCCGCGAACCGTTCACATGCTTGTGGACGAAATCCGGCATTTTGTCGAATGCGGCCTTGGGCAGATTATTGTTACGACCCACTCTCCTTATCTGCTGGATTTACTGAAATTATCTCAGATTGTTGTTGTTGAAAGAGATGCTTCAAGCTCGCCTGTGTTTTCGCGGCCGGCATCTCAAAAGTCCCTGGAAGAGTGGGCCCAAAAATTCTCGCCGGGAAAGCTGTATACCATGGGAAAGCTGAGGCAGAGCTGAAATATGAAAATCGGTTTTATTTTTGAGTGGGGCCCCGAAGGCCCGGATGTTCAGGTTTGCCGCCATTTGGTCCATAAACTTGATCAAACCATCGAATTTGTTCCCAGCACACTCGATAACAAGAAAAAATTGGTTGAAGATTGCGGGGCTGTTGCCAAAGCCCTATTGGATGAATGCGAAAAAGTCATCGTGGTATGGGATCTTTATCCGGCCTGGCGTGAAAAAGGCGTAAGACCCTGCCGGCATGAGGATCGCCAGGCCATTTTCCAGTCTTTGCAAGCTGAAAAGGTCGATTTAGATAAGGTTTTTCTGGTATGCATCCAAGAGGAACTGGAGGCATGGCTGCTTGCGGATCATCGGGCAGTTACCGCCATGCTTCAACCATTGAAGCAGCCTCACCCTGTCAGCCGAATTTCAAGGTTCTCAACCCCCGACAGCATCAGAAATCCCAAAATGAGACTGACCAGAATCTTTACTCAGGAACTTGGACCCCGTCGACGCTATGTGGATTATCAGCATGCACTTTTGATAGCCAGACAAATTGCAGATTTTACAAAAATTAGACATTCGAACTCTTTTCAAAGATTCGCCTTAAAAGTAGCAGGAATGGAGTTGTAAACGGAAACCCAATGAATTTGGATATTCGACTTAAAAAGGAAAAAATAAAAGAAACGGAATTTATGCTGATGAAAAAATGTATTAACACAGCTCTTTTGATCTTTTTCATTTTTTTAGCCGGATGCGGTTTTCAAAAACAAGTCTCCTTCTCGGGGAAAACCATGGGCACAACCTATCAGATTACCGTTGTGACCGGGTTTTTTGAAAACACAAAAGCACTCAAAGACAAGGTTGTCATGCGCCTTGATGAGATCAACAAAAGTATGTCCACCTACAGAAAAGACAGTGAAATAAGCCGGTTTAATTCATTAAAGCAAGCCGGAGAAAAGTTTTACATATCGGACGATTTTTTTAATGTCATGACGGTTGCGAAAACCGTGTATACACTGACAGGCGGGGCATGGGACGGCACTGTCAAGCCGCTTGAAAATCTTTGGGGATTCGGCGATTCTGAAAATAAAAATAGAATTCCTTCAAAAACAGAAATAGAAACGCTTTTACCTAATATCGGATTCAATAATATTGAGATTTTAACCAGCCACCATCTTATCAAGAAAGCAGCGTCCATATCGCTCGATCTTGCTTCAATTGCAAAAGGTTACGGCGTTGATCAGGTGGCGACACTCATCAGAACAAATGGAATAAAGAATTTTCTAGTGGAAATCGGGGGCGAAGTTTTTGCGGCAGGTTTCCGAAAAGACGGCAAAAACTGGAAAATCGGTATCAACAGACCCAAGAAAAATGCACCTTTTGATCAGGTGTATAAGGTTGTGTACTTACAAAACAAAGGCTTTGCAACAAGCGGCGATTACAGAAATTATTTCGAATGTCAAGGAAAACGCTTTTCCCACATACTCGACCCGAGAAATGGATATCCCATAAACAATGGAGTTGCAAGTGTTTCAATTGTGGCCAATACCTGCACATTTGCAGACGGGCTGGCCACCGCGGTTATGGTTCTGGGTCATAAAAAAGGACTTGAACTGGTGAACACCCTTGACAACACGGAATGTTTAATCGTTGTCCGAGCAGACGACGGAACCTTGACCGATTACTATTCAAAAGGCTTTATATCCCAAAGCAATGGATAATTCATAGCTCGAAAATTCATTGACATAAAAAGACGGGTACTGTATTTTTTTTGTTAAAAAAGCGTAATCCAATTTTTTAAATGGGTTACCATGCTTTTTTGTAACTTCTCAATAAGTTCTGGTGTATTAAATGGTGATATTGAGATATTGCGCTTTTTTGTTGATTTTTTACCGTGTTGGATAGTTAAAAAGCAAACTGAAAGTCAAGTTAGGGCTTCGCCCCAATTGGAATGGTGGAATGCTGGAATAATGGAATAATGGGTTCTGGGCCTCCGGCTCGGAGAGATAATGCAATATTGGGATACCGGTAAAATTTGTGTTGACGATAAAATTAAAAATAGCTGATATCCTTTTAAAAACCAACCTTCCAGTATTCCATCATTCCATTATTCCATATTCGAGGCAAGCGTTCAAGCCTCAAAAAATATCTTATATTTTCATTAAGTTGTAGAAATTCCGAGACGTAATTATTAAACCATGATATCAGAGGAAAGGTGAATAGTGTGGAAATCGTAGTATTGTTAAAACAGGTTCCGGCAACAGAATCGTTAATCGAAATCGCCGACAACGGCGTATCCATAAAGACCGACGACATCAAGTGGGTCATTAACCCCTATGACGAGTTTGCGGTTGAAGAGGCATTGCAAATAAAGGAGGCTCATGGCGGTTCGGTTACCATCATTTCCGTGGGACCGGAAAAAACGACCGAAGCCATAAGAACCGCCCTTGCAATGGGCGCCGACAAGGGGATACTGATCAATGATCCGGCCGCTCAAGGGTGCGATGGTTTAAGTACGGCACGGATTCTGGCAACCGTGTTGAAGGAAACCCCCTTCGACCTGATCATCGCAGGTCAGCGGGCGGTTGACGATGATAATTTTCAGGTAGGACCGGCTCTATCAGAATTTTTAGGCATTCCGAATATTTCCATGGTTATCAAGCAAGAAATCATTGACTCGAAGATCAGATGCCATGGGACAATTGATGGGGGGACCGTCATCCTGGAAGCGCCGCTGCCCGCTCTTTTTACGACCCAGCGCGGACTGAACGAGCCCCGCTATGCTTCTCTTCCGGGAATCATGAAAGCAAAAAAGAAACCCATTGATATTAAAACCCTGGCAGACATCGGACTTGATGCTGACCAGATCGGAAAACCGCTGACAAGAATCGTGGCAATGAAAACTCCTCCGGAGCGAAAAGGCGGAAAGATGATAGCCGGTGATTCCGCACAGGCAAAGTCCGTGGAACTTGTCAGAATCTTGCATGAAGAAGCCAAGGTCATTTAACTAGTGTCCATCCAGAAAGGGTAGATTTTGGTTTTCGGCAAGGCCCGAGCGAGTTTTCAACCGCAGGCATAGCGCGCTATTTCGAGGATTGAAAACAAGCGAGAACGCCGCCGAGGGCCAAAAGATGCCGTTTATGGATGGGCACTAACTAAGGAGATAACGATGTCACAAGGTGTGCTGGCAATAGCAGAACAGATACAGGGAGTTTTCAGAAAAGTCACTTACGAAGCATTAAGCGAGGGAAGACGCATCGCCGACCGTCTAAATTGTGATCTTTCCGCCCTGGTTTTAGGAGCAGAAATAGAACATATTTCAAAAAAGCTTAATCAATACGGGGCCGATAGAATTATTGTCGCCCAAAGCCCTGCCCTTTCCGAGTATCTGACCGATGCGTATACCACTGTAATTGCGGATTACATAACCAAAGAAAATCCGGCTGTAGTTATTCTGGGTGCATCTACGCAGGGCAAGGACTTGTCTGCACGTCTTAGCGCTCGACTGAATGCCCCTCTTGCTATGGATTGTGTGGCAATTCGTTTCGAGGAAAATAATCTCATCGCAACACGTCCCATGTATGGCGGCAAAATTCTGGCAGATGTGGCGCTTGACGGAAGTCCGCAGATTTTGGCAATTCGACCCAATGCAATGACCATTGCAAACGCTGACGGAGCCGGATTGATTGAAAAGCGTGATACGGATACCGGCAACACGATGCTTCAATTTATCGAAAAAAGCCTCGATACCGGCAAGGTCGAACTCACTGAAGCGGATACGGTTGTATCCGGCGGCAGGGGAATGGGAGGGGCCGATTTTACGGTAATAGAAGAACTGGCTCAACTGCTCGATGGTGCCGTAGGGGCATCACGATCCGCGGTAGATGAAGGCTGGCGGCCCGCTTCAGACCAGGTTGGGCAAACCGGGAAAGTTGTTTCCCCAAATCTATATATTGCCTGCGGGATATCCGGTGCCATTCAACACCTTGCCGGAATGTCTTCATCCAAGGTTGTTGTGGCCATAAACAAGGACCCGGAAGCGCCTATCTTTTCCAAAGCGGATTACGGCATTGAGGGCGATCTTTTTGAAATCGTGCCGTTAATTGCTGAAGAAGTAAGGAAATTAAAAGGCTGAATCCAAAAATGTCTCCGGTTCCGGATCCGGGTCTAAAAAATAAATGTATGACCAAAGCAAAAAATTTATTTTTATGCGCTTAAAGGCTGCCGAACACCTCCGGGAGCCTTTTGACGTTTAACCGGATTAATGACAATATTCTATAGATGATTCCAATGAAACTGCACCTGGTAAGCTTAGGCTGTGCTAAAAATCTTGTGGACAGTGAACTGATGCTGGGCCGGCTCATGGACGCCGGCTGGACCAACACCCGGGACCCGGGAAAAGCCGATATCATCATCGTCAATACGTGCAGCTTTATCGAATCTGCCATAAACGAATCTATCGATACCATCCTTGCTCTGGCAAAGTATAAGCACAATGGACTCTGCCGTCGTCTCATCGTGGCCGGATGCCTCCCTGAACGTTTCAGGGAAGAAATCGTTACTGCCATTCCTGAGGTTGACTTCTTCCTGGGAACCGGTGCATTTGATAAAATCGTAGAAGCTGTGGACGGATCTTTGAATGCTGTCAGGTGTTTTTTGCCGGACCCGAATTTGACAGGTTTTCCGCATCATGAAGTCCTAAGAATACGGAGTTCTTCTCACATGGCTTATCTGAAAATTGCGGAAGGATGCAACCGGCATTGTACCTATTGTATTATCCCAAAGCTTCGCGGAAAACAAAAAAGCCGCCGTCTTGAAGATATTGTTTCTGAAGCACGTTACTTGATCTCATCGGGGGTAAAGGAACTCGTTTTGGTTGCACAGGATACCACATCTTATGGGTTGGATCTGTGCCCGCCGGTTTCTCTCAGCCGGTTGCTTGAAAATCTTTCTGAAATATCCGAAAGAATATGGATCAGACTGTTGTATGGGCATCCGGAATCTATAGAAGATTCTGTTATCAACACTATTTCCAGGCACCCAAACATATGCTCTTATTTTGACATTCCGATTCAGCATTCAAATGACGGTGTTTTAAAAAAGATGGGACGCAATTATACATCTTCCAATCTTCGCGGACTTTTCGATAAAATCCGGTCATCTGTCTCAGATTCCGCCTTGAGGACAACCGTAATCGTGGGTTTTCCGGGAGAAACGGATAAAGATTTTGAAGCGCTTTTATCCTTCGTGAAGGACATATGTTTCGACCACCTGGGAGTCTTCATATATTCTGATTTCAAAGACCTCAGTTCTCACAAACTCCCCGATCACATTCCGGAACGGGTGGCCAAGGATCGGCATGACAAACTTATGTCCTGCCAGTCGAAAATATCCTTGGATAATAACCAAAAGTATATCGGCAAAATTTATGACGTTCTCGTGGAAAATACCACCGGAGAAAATCTTTTTAAGGGCCGCACATTTTTTCAGGCTCCGGACGTCGATGGCATGACATATATTCATTCCGAGCGGCTGGAAATCGGCGCGTTTGTCAGTGTAAGGGTTGCTGACGCATTTGAATATGACCTCATAGGAGAAGTTGTATGAGCGACACAAAGCATAAGATCCTTGCCCGGGTTAAAGACGACCTCGAAGCAATTGAAACCGCCCTCGAGGAAAACTTAAATCCGCATTTAGATCTGGTGTCACAAATCGCCAGACATATATTGTTCAGCGGCGGCAAACGCTTAAGACCTTTGCTTATGGTCCTTTCGGCCAGGATTTGCGGCTACAATGGGAACTATGACAAGACGTTCTCAACCATTTTTGAATACTTGCATGCCGCCACCCTATTGCACGATGATCTTGTGGATCAAGCAAAATTGCGGAGAGGCAATCCCGTGGCCCATTTAATATGGGGCAATGCACCTGCTGTCCTTGTTGGAGATTTTTTGCTCGCCCGCTCCCTTTCCATCGCCGCTAAAACAGCACTGCCTGATGTTATCAGGATCGTCGCAGAAATTACAGAAAATATGTCCCAAGGTGAAATTCATCAGCTTATGAAAAAAGGGAGTTTAGACATTACCGAAGAAGAGTACATGGAAATCATACGGCGCAAAACCGCTGTTCTATTTCAGGGAACATGCCGTGTAAGCGCCCTGATATCAAGTGCCTCAAAGGAAAAGGAAGCTGCTCTATCGAATTACGGTTTCAACCTTGGCATCGCTTTTCAGATGGTCGATGATCTTCTCGACTACACACTGGATACCGGCACGCTTGGAAAAGAGGTTGGAGCAGATCTCAAAGAAGGGAAACTTACCCTTCCGGTCATATATTCCCTCAAAGCTGCGAATGCAACAGACCGGATTCAAATGGAAAAAATAATAAAAAACAAAGAGTTCACTGTTAACGATTTTGAAACTTTGATCGCACTCATGGAAAAGTACGGCGGGCAAAAATATACCAAAAAACTGGCAAGAGCGTATGTTGGGAATGCAAAGGATTCCCTGGCGGTTTTTGAAAATTCAAAAACCAAAGAGACCCTTTTGATGATTGCCGATTATACTCTGACCCGCAATATGTAACTTCTTTTAAGTAAACTAAAATATTCCCGGAGGAGATGAAAAAGATATGTCCGTATCTATTAAAACCATCATCCGATTTGTTTTTGCAGTATTTTTCTTTTCAGTTGTGCTTATTCTTCCTGCTGTTGTTCAGGCAAAAAATCAGATTCCGACAAAGACTGTTATGGTGATGGGGACGGGTAAAGTACATCAAGAGAACTCTGCCATGGCAAGAGAAGAGGCGATCGCCGACAGCCTTGTTTCAGCAGTGGAGAGGGTGTCAGTGGAACTTTTTCCTTTAGAATCACTGGTTCGAAACTTTCAGGCGTTCAATGAAACGATTTATAGCAATACCGATAAATTCATCCAGGATTACAAAGTACTGGCAGAATTTCCATCTGCAAACAACTACAGGGTAATGGTGGAAGCAACCGTTTCCATCAGCACTTTGGAGAAACTCATGTCAAGCGCCGGGATTTTACTTGAAGAAAAGCCCCTGCCAAAAATTCTGTTTTTAATTTCGGATCAGAATCTCAATGACCCTCTGCCAACATACTGGTGGGGACAGAAGAAATATCTTTCAGAATCTTCCTCGATAACTGCTCTGGTTAACACCATTAAAACAAAGGGATTCCCGATCATCAACAACCATATCATCACTCAAAATACCCGGATTAATCCCATATACGACAAACCCGATCTGAATGATATTGAAGCGATTAACCTTAGCCTGGGTTCACAAGCAGGAGTAGTAATCGTCGGAAAGTCGGTTGCAAGTATATCGCCGAATATCATAGGTGAAAACATAAGGTCTTTTAAAGGGATTGTATCTGCACGGGCCATTCGGACAGATACGGGTGATGAAATCGCAAGCACAATGCAGACCTGCGTAACAGCGAATACCGATGAAATTGCCGGGGTCCGGGATTCGCTTTCAAGAGCCGGGAATCTAGCAGGTGAAGACCTTGCTTCTCAAATAGTTACCGGCTGGCAGAAACAAGAAGAACCATTCAACATCCTTGAAATCATCGTTGAAGGTACCGGCGATATTGCAAACTTCGAGAAATTCCGCCGTATTCTCAATAATATGTCGGGGGTAAAGAATCTTCGAATAAAGGAATTGAAGCCCGATGAGGCCGTCATCATCGTCGATTTCCAGGGAACTGCCAAAGAGCTTGCGGATGCCTTGACGCTCAAAGCCTTTGGATTAATCGGTATTAACCTTTACGAAGTATCGCAGGATCGATTAAGAATAGAGCTTATCGCAAGTTAACCTTAAAAACGCAACGTCTCAAGAACCCAGGGGCTTCGCCCCGCCTGCCATTGCAAGCTCGCCCGCCAGCTGAGCAAGGCGAGGCGGCCTGGGGCACGAGCGGACAGGCCCAATTGGAATAATGGAAAATTAAATAATTGAGTATAAATATTCCCAATATGTTAACAATTATGAGGATATTACTTACCCCTCTTTTTGTAATTTTCCTTCTAAGAGATATGTTTTCATTTGCGCTTCTGGTTTTTAGTATTGCAGCCGTCAGTGACGGACTGGACGGCCTTCTGGCAAGATATTTCAACCAATATAGTGTATTAGGCGCTTATCTTGACCCCATTGCGGATAAGCTTTTGTTGGTCTCTGCTTTTGTAAGCCTGGCTGTTCTTAAAATCATCCCCCCCTGGCTGACGGTTATTGTAATCAGCCGTGATATTATGATTGTGATCGGAATCTTAATTTTTGCAATGACCGATATACCTATTGAAATGAAACCGAGTCTCGTCAGTAAATGTACTACGGTCGCCCAGTTATTCACTATCTTTTTAACCCTTCTTGACCCGCAACTTCCAGGTGTCCTCATAATTAAACAGTCGCTGTTCTGGATTACGGCCGGGTTAACTATAACTTCCGGACTTCACTATATTTACTTTGGCTTAAACGTTCTACAGAAAGCTACTGGAAAAAATTAAAGCCATTTACAGAACAACCATATAAGGAGTCTATCATGTACAAAGTTATGATAAGGGATAACATGTCCCCTGTTGCAAAGGACATCCTTGAAGCAACCGGAAAAATAGAAGTTGTGGTCGATAATGACAAAGCAACCAGTGATCCTAAGGGATTATCTCAAATTATCAATGAGTTCCATGGTCTTGCAATCAGGAGCGGGACCAGGGTTACAGACCAGGTATTAAAAAACGCCAGACAGCTCAAGGTTATTGGTCGGGCCGGCATTGGGGTTGACAATATCGATGTTCAGGCGGCTACAAAACAGGGCATCGTGGTCATGAATGCCCCGGGTGGCAATACAGTAACCACGGCGGAACATACCATATCTCTTATGTTGGCACTTGCCAGAAATATTCCCCAGGGAACGGCATCCCTTCGAGAGGGAAAATGGGAAAAGAAAAAGCTGCCGGGCGTTGAAATAAGCGGAAAAACATTGGGTATCATCGGTCTTGGCCATATCGGCAGGGTAGTGGCAGACCGGGCAAAGGGTCTTAAAATGAAGGTTATCGCCGCCGATCCTTTTGTCAGCAAGGAAGCGGCTATGTCCCTTGAAGTTGAACTTGTGCCGCTGGAAGACCTTCTTGCACGTTCGGATTTTATTACGCTTCATGTGCCGCGCCTCAAGGAAACGGCGAACATGATTGATGCAGCTACCATTAATAAAATGAAACCGGGGGTCAGAATTATTAACTGTTCCAGGGGTGAAATCGTCCAACTTGATGATCTTTACCAGGCAATTTTAAGCGGACAGGTGGCCGGCGCAGCCCTTGATGTTTTTCCACAGGAACCGCCTGACCCGTCATTACCCATACTGCAGCAACCCAATGTAATTTTTACGCCACATTTAGGGGCCAGCACCGGCGAGGCGCAGCTCAAAGTGGCAAATATGATTGCCCATCAGATTGCTGCTTATCTTTTAGACGGCATCATAACCAACGCCGTCAATTTCCCATCGGTATCCATGGAAATTATGGATCAACTTCGTCCCCATCTCGACCTTGCCGAAAAAATGGGATCGTTGATGGGCCAACTTGTCAGAAAAGTTCACGACATCACCATAAGTTACAGCGGCAGCGTATCCAGACTTGACACAAGACCACTAACCCACGCGGCACTGAAGGGGCTTCTCGGTTCTTTTACGGACACGCCGGTAAACTACGTAAACGCACCATCCCTCGCTCAAGACAAAGGAATTCATGTCCGCGAAACCATAAGCCGGGCAACGCATGATTTTACCAGCCTGATCAGAGTGAGACTGGAAGATCATAAAGTGGGAATCGACGAAATCTGGGGAACAATCTATGAAAATAAATATCCGAGACTTGTTAGAATTGGGGAAATTTACCTGGATGCAATCCCCGAAGGATGGATGCTTGTTATTAATAATTTTGACAAACCCGGTGTTATCGGAAATGTGGGCATAACCCTTGGCCGCCACAACATTAACATCGGCCGTTTCCAGTTGGGAAGACGGGGCGAGCGGGCCCTGTGCCTGGTAAACATCGATACGCCGGCAGATGAAACGGTTATTGAAGAGATAAAGTGCCTGCCCAATATCATCTCTGTCCGTCAGGTACACCTATAACCGTCACTATAGCCATTTTTACAATACCGTTCAGAAATTGAAAAACGAGTGTTTTTATACACCCTGCATATTCCGGAGAGAAGATCGGGTCAGGAAAGAAGGAAAGAGTTAGATTCCCGATCGTTTCTGAACGTAAGGCAATTTCAAATTTTAATTTTACTATCACTTAAAACAAACATTTATTTAAAAACTTCCGAACACAGTTCCCCAAATATACCCAGATTCTCACAGATATGAATTCCGCCTGCCTTCATGGCCTCAATCTTTGCCTGGGCCGTACCGCTGCTGCCACTTATGATGGCGCCGGCATGTCCCATACGCCGGCCCGGAGGCGCGGTCAGGCCTGCAACAAATCCCACCACCGGTTTTGTCACATGCTTTGCTATAAATTCGGATGCCTCCTCTTCAGCAGTTCCGCCGATCTCGCCAACCATAACGATACCCGTAGTCTCCGGGTCCTTTTCAAAAGCATCCAGGCAGTCAATAAAATTGGTGCCGTTTACGGGATCACCGCCAATACCCAGGCAGGTAGTCTGCCCGATTCCTTGCAGGGTTAACTGGTGAACCACCTCGTACGTCAACGTTCCGGAACGGGATACAACACCCACCGGCCCGCCGGGTTTGTGGATCGGACCGGGCATAATACCAATCTTACACTGACCGGGCGTTATGATACCCGGGCAATTGGGGCCGATGAGGCGGGATGCTTTACCCGCCAGGGTGTTTTTGACTTTTATCATATCCATAACCGGAATTCCTTCGGTTATGGCAACGATAATATCCACACCGGCGTCTGCAGCCTCCATGATGGCATCGGCGGCAAATGCAGGCGGTACAAAAACCATGCTGCAATTTGCCCCGGTCTGCGCCACAGCCTCCTTGACGGTATTGAATACGGGAATATCGTCCATCTTCTGGCCGCCCTTGCCCGGGGTGACTCCGGCAACCACCTTTGTACCATAGGCCACACACTGTTGGGTGTGAAACTGCCCCTCTTTTCCTGTAATGCCCTGAACCAACAGCCGTGTATTATTGTCAATAAATATACTCACTTTTCATTCCTCGCTTTTTGTCTTCTGTGCTCTGCCGTCAGCCGGCGACCAACTGTGCCACCTTCTGCGCCGCATCCTTCATATCCGCAGCGGTCGTAAGGTTAAGACCGGATTCGGCCAAAATTTTTCGACCTTGTTCTACATTGGTCCCCTCCATCCGGATCACTACAGGAACGGTAATGCCTGTTTTTTCTGCCGCCTTGACAACCCCTTGGGCCAGCACGTCACAGCGCAATATCCCACCGAAAATGTTAATCAGAATCCCCTTCACATTCTTATCCCCGAGCATAATCCTGAAACCGTTCTCAACCATCTCCGCACTGGCGCCGCCCCCCACATCCAGAAAGTTGGCCGGCTCGGCACCGGCCAGTTTAATGATATCCATGGTCGCCATTGCCAGGCCGGCTCCGTTGACCATATTCCCCACGTTGCCGTCCAGTTTGATGTAGTTGAGATGAAACTTGGAGGCTTCCACCTCCAGAGGGTCCTCTTCGTCAATATCACGATATTCAATGATGTCCTTGTGGCGATACAGGGCGTTGTCATCAAAATCCATTTTGGCGTCCAGTGCCACCACCGCATCCTCGGCGGTGATGACAAGAGGATTAATCTCAACCAACGAACAGTCGTAATCCATAAACAGTCTGTAGAGGCTTCCAAGCATGGAAACAAACGGCCTCATTACAGAAGATGACAGATTTAATCCAAAAGCAACCTGGCGGCAGTGAAAGGGCTGGATACCCACAAGCGGATCAATGAAAACCTTGATGATCTTTTCGGGAGTTTGGACGGCAACCTCTTCAATATCCATTCCTCCGGCCTGGCTGGCCATAATAACAATCTTAGCGGTTGACCGGTCTGGAATAATGCTCAAATAAAGTTCCTTTGCAATGTTGAGTCCTTGCTCAACCAAAACTTTCTTGACCCTCTTCCCATCAGGCCCGGTTTGGTGGGTAACCAGATTCATCCCGATGATCTCACCGGCAATGCCGGTAACGTCATCAATTGATCCTGCGAGCTTTACCCCGCCGCCTTTGCCCCGGCCACCCGCATGAATCTGAGCTTTAACAACAACCGGAAATCGGCCCAAATTCTCGGCAACCTGTTTGGCCTCATCAGGATTGAAGGCAACGCCGCCGTCAGGGATGGGTATGTTGTATTTCTTGAACAGTTCTTTTGCCTGATATTCGTGGATCTTCATAATCCTGATCCTCCCTTTCTAATTGAAGATTAAAATTTAATGTCAACAATTATTCAATCTTCAATATTCAATTACTTCAGCCGATAACGCACAGCACATCGTCCTTGCCGACGCTATCGCCGCTGGAAAAATTTATCGCCGTGACCGTACCATCCGCAGGCGCCGGAAGAGCATTTTCCATCTTCATGGCCTCCAGGATGACCACCGTGTCTCCTTTGCTTACCGCATCTCCAACCTGTTTGGAATATTTGACAATCATGCCGGGCATGGGCGCTTTCAACGGCGTGCCTTCAACATCGGCAGCCACAGGAGCCGGTTTCGGTTTTGCAGGCTTCGCCGGTTTGGGGGGTGCAGGCTCCGCCGGTTTGGGGGGCGCCGGAGCTGCAGCCGGTGCCGGTGCTGAAACCGGCGCTTGAACCGGCATTTGCTGGACATAGCTGATCACCGGAGATCCCCCGGGTTCTTCAACCCCAACCTCAAAGTATTCATCATCCACAAATACGTTAAATGTCCGCAGGGCATCGGTCTTGGGAGGCGCTTTCTTTTCTACCTTTCTAATCAGGTGACCGAGTTTGGCCAGCTTGACCAGCTCGTCTTCTGCTTTAATCTCTTCCAGGGTCCTGGGCTTGACTTCCCGAGGCGGATCTTCCTTGCCGTATTTCCAGTTCAAAAACCGTTTCCCGGTAATGGGATAAAGGGCATACGTAATCACATCGTCCAGATCCTGGGCAAGCCCTTCGGTATCTTCCTTGGCCTGTTCGAGTTCGGGCTCTAGGACCTCGGCCGGCCGGCAGGTGATGGGTTCTTCTCCCCTGGGATAGTCTTTAAGCGCTTTCTTTTGAACCTCGGGATCTATGGGGATGGCCGTCTTGCCATATAAACCGTAGCACAAATCTTTGACCTGGCCGGTAATCATCTTATAGCGCTCCTCTTTATCGTCAAACAGAACATTGTTGACCGTCTGTATCCCAACGATCTGACTGGTGGGTGTGACCAGCGGAATCTGCCCCAGTTCTTTTCTGACCCTGGGAAGTTCTTTGTAGACCTCATCGATCTTATGCAACGCATCCATTTCCCTTAACTGGTTCACCAGATTGGAAAGCATGCCTCCGGGTGTCTGGTGCAACAGAACACTGATATCGATAACCGACACCTTGGAATCATCCAGCAGGTGTTTATACTTGGGCAAGACTTTCTTTTCCAGTATTTCATTGATCTCCGCCAGCTGCCGGATATCGAATCCTGTATCGCGGTTGGTTCCTAAAAGTGTCATCACAAGGGGTTCTACTGCCGCATGGGACGTCCGGTAGGCATACGGCGTCATGCAGGTGTCTATGATATCGACACCCGCTTCTATGGCCTTGAGATGGCTCATGGGAGACATCCCTGAAGTAAAATGGCTGTGCAGGTGGATGGGGGGGTTCACCGTGGCCTTTAAGGCCTTAATAATTTCATAAGCATCATAAGGAGCAATCAGGCCGGCCATGTCTTTGACACAGATACTGTCGGCACCCATGGCTTCCAGCTCTTTGGCCTTACGAACATAATACTCAATATTATACACCTCTCCGCCCATCCGCGCTTCGGTCATACTATAACAGATACAGCCCTGAAAATGTTTCCCGCATTCTTTGATAACGGAAACAACCGTTTCAAAATTGCGGTAGTCGTTCAAGGCATCAAATGTCCGGAAAATATCCATACCGTTTGCCGCCGCTCGATCCACAAAGGCCCGGGCAAGATCATCCGCATAATTTCTGTAGCCCACAAGATTCTGAGCTCTCAAAAGCATGGAAAACGGTGTTTTGGTTATGTACCGTTTTAATGTCCGGATCCTTTCCCACGGATCCTCGTTCAAAAAACGATGCATGGTATCAAAGGTGGCGCCCCCCCATGTTTCCATGGCCCAGAACCCCACCTCGTCCATCTTCTCGGCTACCGGAATCATGTCTTCGGTCCGTCCCCGGGTGGCGAACAGAGACTGATGACCATCGCGCAGGGTCAGGTCCTGTATCTTAACGGGATTATCCGCCGCCGGCCGGTCTTTGCTGTAATCCATGGCCGTCATTTTCACCTGATTATGATCGCTCATTTTAATGTTCTCCTCTTAGAAATATTTTTTCCCATTGAAAAGCGGCGAAGCCGCGTTATATAAAATCGTGAAGCGATTTTATGTAAAGGTTTTCATCTGCATCATATTTCGCATTTGCATCTGGGCCTGCCGGCCGCTCATTCCCCACAGTTTCACCGGCGCAGCAGCAGCATATGCTTCCGGAATCGGCTCAACAGCAGGCACAGCCAGAGACTGTATATAGATGGCCTCTTCCTCTGTTTTGATATAATTCATCACCGCTGATATTGCGGCCGATATCTTCTTTGTATTTTCCATGGTTTCACCATTTAAAATTGACGATTTACTATTGAAAATTAAATCGTTGAGGAAGGGGTTCCTGAACATTAAATAGTCAATCTTCAATAGAAAATTACATCGGTATATTCCCGTGTTTCTTGGGAGGACTCACCTCCCGCTTGCTGCACA